>Ga0326513_10001934_pt1 | contig 15494 bp, 24 predicted proteins | sample 2_2465_0518_D_FD_203654 | JGI IMG/M metagenome (GOLD analysis project Ga0326513, IMG submission 203654) | Bovine rumen microbial communities from UC Davis, California, United States - 2_2465_0518 | ecosystem: Host-associated > Mammals > Digestive system > Stomach > Rumen | place: USA... | reverse complement strand
TGTATGATGAGAAGTCCGGCATGGCAGTCGGCATCAAGGACGGACGCTCCAAGAAAATCGTAGCAACCATCGGTGACGAGCGTGTGAGCGCATTCGTTGAATACCACATGGAAATGATGGCAATGCGGCAAGGTGTGAACAAGCGCGATGTACCCGACTTGTATCAGCGGTTCTACCGCTACCTTGACTACTGCGCCAAGCACGGCATCATGCCGAACAACATGAACGCCTACTACGCCATCGGCGTGAACAAGCAGGATATCTCCCACTGGCAACTGGGCCAAACAGGAACGCCGGAGCATAGAAAGTTCGCAGAAGACATCTCGCAGTTCTTCGCGTCTGTGCATGAGCAAGGCGCACAAGCCGGACTCTTCAACCCCATCAGTTCAATCTTTTGGCAGAAAGCCTACGATGGACTCATCGAAGCGTCCAAGGTGGAAGCCGCGCAAGCTGAACCGCTTGGCGAGAAGCGCAGTGCAGAAGACATTGCCAAAGCTTATGAGGAGGTGAATCTTCCCGATTGAGTACAGAAAGACGAACGCCGCTCCAAGCTATTCGTGCGAAATGCTTGGACTGTATGTGTGACCAACCGGGCGAGGTACGCCTGTGTACTTGCCATGATTGCCCCTTGTATCCGTATCGTATGGGTCACAATCCTGCGAGAAAGGGCATCGGTGGTTTTAAATCATCGGCAGAAGCAGACAACTGAACAACAGAAAGCCCGAAGGATATCCGTGCATAGGTTGGTTAAAGAATCAAAACCATGCGCTTGAGCCGCTAAAAATGGGCAACAAAAAAAGCCCCCAGAAGAGCAGTTACGCTCCTCTGAGGGCTAATTTGTTTTGCTGTGATTCCCAATCATGTCAGAAAGTCTCTTAGCTTTTTAGGTGGGCGCTCTTCACGCATACGCATGACGGCGGCTCTGATTTCTTTATCCTTTGCTTCTCCAGAAGCTATCCTTGCAAGCGTTTCAGCCGCCCAAGGATATTTCGTTATTACACTCAGCCGATAACCTTCGGCTCTTTCATCGTCCAGTGCGGCGATGTATTTAAGCCAGTCCATCTGCGGCTTAAGAATGGCTCTTCCTCTTGGCTTTAGTTCCATGCAGTTCTCCTTTCAAGCTACAATGTGTACATGGTTTGCGATTGCTGACTCGATACGCTCATCAGAGATGCCGATGTAGCGGCGAGTCACAGAAGGGGATGAGTGTTGCAGAAGACGCTGAACGAGGATGATGTCATGCCCTGTCGCGTTGTAGATGTCCGTGGCGTACCACTTGCGGAACGAGTGTGTGCTGATGTTGGTGTAGCCAAGGTAATCGCAGACAGCTTTCAGATGCTTCTGCACGGCGCGTTCCGTGATAGGGAACATTTTGTCTGTAGGGGAGAGGTTTTGTTCCCTACAGTAGTCGCAGAAGAAGGAGTAGATTTGCTCCGGCACAGAGAAGGTTCTGCGCTTGCCTGTCTTCTCCTCGATGATGTTGAGACGCAGTCTGCCGCCATCGCGCACAATGTCGCACAGGCGCAGTCGCAGAATGTCTCCAACGCGCATACCAAGGTTCGCTTCTGCCATCAGAACGGCGGCGATGCGGGGATTTGCGCGGAAGGTGCGTGTGCCTGTCTTCATCGTGCTGATGATGGACTTGTACTGCTCCGTAGTAAGGGCTACCATGCGCTCACTCCTTTCAGTACACAGCAACGATGCGCTGTGACTTCGCTATCGTTAGCTTTTCTTTGATGATTTGGTTCTCTGCTTTGTGGATTTTGTCGCGAATGCCCATAATGGTTTTGATGGTCTTCGCTTCATGATCGACATCTCCGGCGTGACGGAACTTCTCTGCGCGGTTAGTCTCCAGTTCAAACAGATAATTAAGGTCTTGAAGGTCACGCTCAAGATGCTCGATGTTATTAGTTGCCTGTGCAACCTTGATGTTTTCGCACTGCATTGCAGTAATGTCAACAACAGTGGGCTGTGCTTCTGCCATCTGATTCGCAGAGGGAGAAGCAGGAGCAAGTGCCATGCGGCTCTTCTTGTCTGCTTCGATTGCTTCGTAAAGGGTCATTAAGTTTCCTCCTTGTGATTCTCCATGTATTCGCGGATAGCGGAGCAGATAGCGTCATGCTTGTTGCGCCCCTCAAGATAATCAATGACATCTTGGTCTTTCTTCCGCATAAGCTTAATAGCGATGAGACGCACATTCTCTGCATCCCACTTCTTTTTGGACGGAGCATCCGGCATATTCAGTACCTTCCTTTCTAGGTTTACCCTATTATACTGCAATGGGCAAACCCATGTCAACAAGAACTTTCCCTTTTCATCACGGGGTGCTGACCGCAGTCTTTCGACTCCCGCATTACCTTTCCCCATAGAAGGGGAAAGTCAGTCTGCGATTAACAGTACGGCTCATAACCTTTGCCTTGCGGCTTTCTGCATGAGATTTCCACACGCTCTCCCTCACCAATGTACTTGGTGTAAAGCGTTGCAGAAGAGCCAATGTCGAAGCCGTGGAACTTGCGAACGCCGCTGAACTCATTCACATCAACATGACCAAGTTCGTTCTCATAGTCATGAAGGTCGAGAAACCATGCTTTCATTTTCTGAAAGTATTTGTTCGCTTTCTTCCATGTAGGGAACTCGCGGCATTCTTCCACGATCTCCCCGGCGTAGTAGTACCCGCCCTCTGCGGGTTCGTAGATGGGATACTCTGTGATGTATGATACATAGTACATTGCTCAATCCTCCTTAAACCACTTCTGATAGTCTGTATCGGCGCAGTACCCGGCGGCAGAGTAGAAGAACTCTTCGGCTTTGCGAAGCCGCTTCTTCCATCCGTTGCCATCGTCTCCGTCAATATGCACAATCGCGGTCTTGAAGTCACCAGTGGTGTCGATATCGATTTCGTACTCAAGAACTTCAGCGAAGTGCTTCATGCCCTCTTCGGTTAGCCCCTGTGGAGCGCAGAAACAAATTGCCAACTCCTCACATACATCGTCATAGACATCAATCTCAATATCCATCGTAAGCAAGTCTTTTACTTTCATGATAATTCTCCTTTCAAGTTTGGTTGCGTGAGCAACCTCCATAACGCACAGCACAATGTCTGTGCGCTATGATTGCGTTCACGCCTCTTTCGCTTTCAGCTCAATGTGCAGGAATCCGTCTCCGGGGCAGAAGATGTAAGTAATCTCATATTCTGCCCACTTCAACACGCTAGGGATTTTCTTGTTGTCACCATAGAAGGTAACTGTGCGCTTGGCTTTCTTGAGATTGTACTCGCTCAAGGAATCCGTGATGCCCATGATTTCAGAGACGGCAACCTCGTTGCAATCCTCATCCCACACAGACAGACGCACATCACCTTGAATGGTTACATCTGCCATCAGTTCGCAAAGCTTCATGATTCAGCAATCCTCCATGTCTCTGTCTTCAAGGTACTCCATCTCGTCTTCGTACATATTGATGTCTTCCATCAGATTGTCCTCAACGATTTCAAGTGCCTCTTCAAGCGTGTAGTACTTGGGGTTGATTTTTGCCTTGGTTTGGTCTGCCGGAAAGCCAATAATATGAGACTTGATGCCGTATCCGACCCGGTGCAGATAGAACTCATACATATCCCCGTTGATTGCGTCACTGTAACGCTTTTCTACCTCAACGATGTACTCCTTGTCGAGGACGGTGTACTGGAACTTGCGAACCTTCGCTTCTCTGATTTCCTTGCCGAAAAATGCCATGATAATTTTCCCCTTTCAATTCATAGTGTACCCAAGGCTTGTGACTTGGGTTGCCACATTACAGGGGAGATTGCTCTCCCCACCACTCTGTGTTCACCTTACGCGAAAACCAAACTCCACACGGCCTCCGCAATCGAACCCTTGCTCTCGCCCGTCACATCAATCCATCTCGCGCCGTTGGGCGTGTCGTTGGCCTCTGCGAACATCAGCACGAACTCTCTGCGGTTTTCGCCGTTGGTATCGCCCACGGCGTAGCACACTCCGTACCACCCGCACTTGGCCTCTTTGACAGAAGGGTCAAGGTACTGACTCACATACCACCGCTTGTCGATTTCTTCTTGCGTCATGTGGTCGGAGGTCAGCACAAGAAAGCCCTTGTCAATCTGCCAACCCCACTTGTAGCTTCTCTTCATGATTTCACCTCCTATCAGATAATCGCATTCTCGCGGAACTCGCGCAGAAGGCCGAAACGCTTGCCCCAGTAGTGGAAGTAATCTCCCGCTTCTGCGATATCGCTCCAGTACATAACCTCGCCATCGCTGAACTTCATCTGCCACTCAATAGCCTGTTCGCGCAGTTGATTCTGACGCTTCTGATAGTATCTCTTGTATTTGCTCATGATATCTTCCCCTTTCAATTAGCGGTCTGTGAGGGCTTGTAACCTCATCTGCCACATTAAGGAACGGGTTGCCCCGCTCCCTACTCTGTGTAGACTTCAATCTCGATGTTGTCGAACGCTTGCGCGAACAGGGTCAGAAGGTCTTTGAAGTAGCGGCACTTCTTCTTGTTCAGCCGGATTTTCGTGAACTTCTGATAATCGGTGCAGAAGATGTTGTTCGTGCCTTTGGAAAGGCCAAGGCAGTTCTTTGCGTGTTCCTTGTCGGAGAAGAAAGAGAAGAAGTTGTACATATCCTCCCCGGTTTCTCTGTCCTTGAACTCATGGAGCATAACCACCATGCAGTTCCCATTGTAGAGGGAAATGGTGAACTCCTTGTCTTCCTCGCCGGGGTGCATCTGCTTCAGAGTAACCTCTCCGCACTTGTCGCTCCAGTTCCAGTTAACGCTCATTTGTAATATTCCCCTTTCATTATTTGTGCCAATGGGCGGCTTTGAACGCCCCATGCCACATTACAAGCCGCAGAAGCGGCCTGTCATCTGTGTTTGGCTAGTTGTTGTCATCATCCGGGTCGAAGTCTTCCCAGTTGTCCTCCGGCTCATCATCTCCGCACCAGTACTCGCAGGAGTTCATGTACCCGCTGTGCATATCGTCATACGGGCAGATGTACGGAGGCTCATCGCAAGCGCAGAAGCGTCTCATTTGAACACCTCCTCAAATGCATCGCAGAAGTCATAGCGGTCACAGGATATACGCCGCGCCGCCTCTTCGTACTCTCTAATCGTGCGCGTGGCATAAGGCTCTCTTACTTTGATAGCGTCAGCCTCTGCCGTCAGAAGGTCATGCATCATGTCGAAGATGTCCTCAAGGTCAGAAGCATCCATACCCACAAAGAAGGGCTTATCGCAGTACTTCCCCATAACCTCGCGGAAGGTTGGCTCGTTCATACTTAATTCGTTCATAATTCAATCCCCTTTCAATTAGTAGCTTCTCCCGGCTTTGGACGGGCATAGGCCACATTAACGGGAGCAGAAACGCTCCCGCCCATCTGTGTTTAGTCTTCTTCTTCCTTCTCTTCCGTTTCGATGTTCAGAATCAGCGTAACGCCGCGCCTATCGTCTCCGCCGCGCAGAATGTCAAAGCCGATGATTTCATATTCACCGAACTCTAAAGACGCTTCGCGCAGTTCTCCGCAGAAGACTTCCTCCTCTGTGGTATAGTCATAGATTGAGACAATAGCAGAATCGTCCGAAACAAGGCAAGTGAAGTCGTAGATATCCATTTGATAATTTCCCCTTTCAATTTTTGGCCTTTCGGCCTGTGGAGTAGGGCTTGCTTGTTGTTATGCGGAGCAACCCTCAAGAACATCCGCACCCGCAGAAGCGGGGAAGAAAAGCTTTTGTTTCACTTCGCGCAGTTCATCACCTCACCGAAAAGCTGTTTTTCGACATCGTACCATCCGCGCCCCTGCCCATCTGTCCAAAACAGAACAAGCAGAAAGCCGCTTTCCATGCCCGCCGCCTTTTGCTCACCTAACCACAGGCAAGCCGAATCGCGGTCATCAAAACACGCAGTAGCGCGATTTTCGCCGCCTTTGAAAACTTCTGCACGAAACTTCTTATTTTCCATTGTGAAACCCCTTTCTTTTAGTGGTTCGCGGGCTTGTAACCGCCGAAGGCCACATTACCACCGCCCCGTAGAAGGGCGGCGTTACTCTGTGTTTAGACAACTTCCCCGAATTGGGTAACCACCAAAACGCCGTCAGAAGTCCACCCGGCTTTGTAGCCCCAATTCCAATCGGGGCGGGAGTAAAAGCCAAGCGTTTCAACAATGCAAGGAAAAGTCCCCTTAAGGCTTTCCGGCGTGTGCGCTCTGATTGCGTCAATCTGTTTTTTTGTCAATTTCATTTGTAATTTTCCCCTTTCGTTGTTGTGGTTCATCTCTCCCCGGCTTGGAACGGGGAACGCCACATTACACGCGCCCGGTGCTTTGCGCGTGTCCTCTGTGTTAGATGTCAGACAGGAATAACGGCGGCGCAGAAGCGGTAATTATTTTTCGCTTCTACACTTTCCGCGAAACTGTAAGCGTCTTCTTCATCATCGAAAACAACCTCAGAAACCCAGTTAACAAAGCCGTTTGAAAACTCCACCTTGTACCGCTCCATATTGGAGCAAGGGAGGCTTTCCCACTCTTTTTTGCTGACAGCCGGGAGGCCGAACAGCCGCCGAAAATCGTTCACATGGTTCGCAGTTGTGCGGGAGTATCCACCCCACAAGCGGCGAAACTCGCCAGCCGTGGTGTCATACTCACAAACGATAGTGTCATACGAACGAAGTGAGAAAACGCCGTTTTCGTTGTCGATGACTTTTGCCTTGCCGTAATAGTCCTTCTGTCTTGTTGCAGTAAGCTTAAATTCCTTCATTGTTGTATATCCCCTTTTCAAAAATATTGTCGGCTCTGCGTTGGCTCTCGCCCCCGGTACTTGCCGCGCCGGGTGTAGCATTAGACAGGAGGCACAGCCGAAGCCGCGCCCCCCATCTTGAAAAGGGAAAGGGAATTATCACATTTTCCATATGCGCCACGCTGAAGCCGCGCCCCCCATACCATGCACAGCCGTGAAGCCGTGCAAGGCTCTGAAAGGGTGAAGTCAACCTCTCCCCGCTTTGGCTTGGAGATTGTGCGCGGTGTAGCTTGACGGGCTACGGAATCCACGCTTTTCAGCCTAGGCGGTGAGAGTGTCCGTGTCGGTTTTTCAAGGTACTGGAACAGCGGTTAACCATCTCGCCGGGGCGGTTGTCGCGCCGCCCGTCTGCCGTTCTGCTCTCGCTCTCGCGCCTTCTGAGGGTTCGCGGGTTCTTGACGGCCTCCCGCTGTCGGCTATGCCCACGAGGGCGAACGCCTATCATAAGAGAGGGGGACAAGTCAACCCCGTCTGCCGTCTACACTCCCCGCGCCGCTACTTGGCGGCGGGATGGTCTGCCGTGATTCTGATCTCAAGGTGCAACCCCTAGGCCGCGAGGCCATATCTGGGGGGCATGTTCATAATACAATAGGTTAACCCTATTTTCAAGTTGATTTTTTCACCTTTTCCACCCGCTTTTGTGCATCTTTTTTGAGGGTTTACCCAAATTTGCGAACTTTTCGCGGGCGAATATGGGTTATCCCTCATAAATTTATGAATTTGGCGTTTTCCGGGTGAAATATTGCACAAACATTTTCACAGGTTCACCCACGCCCGGAGCATATACCCCCCTAGGGTATTTTCTGCCCCATTTTGCCCCATTTTCGCCCGCTTCTCGCGGCCTGTTTTTGGGTGTACCCTCTGTGAGCCACGAGAGGGCACTTTTTCGGGCACTTTGACCCCGGATGTGAATTTATATTCCCCCTGTACCAATCTGCCCGTATACGCAAAATCGGCCTATTTTGACCCCGTTTTGGGGCGTTTCGGCTTTGGTATACCCCTACACACCACCTCGCCGCGCCCGTGCTCTCCTGCGCCCTCCTGTGGCCTCCTGCGTGGCTGTGTTTCGCCGTCTCTGACCCCGCGCCCCGTCTGCCTGTGTGGAAGATGTGAACGCCCGTTCATATGAACGCCTGTTCAATTGTCACTCACGGCGCGAGAGTGCTAAATCCTACCGCTTGGCTAGGGAATGAGGGCGGCTTATTCCTACCGCATCACTAGGAAATCACCCGCCGCAATTCCTACTTGATGACTAGGAAATAACCCACTGATTTCCTACTGCTCGACTAGGATTTAGCGTCATGATTTACTGTCCGATTTATGGGACACTAAACCATTGTCCAATTTATGGGACAGTGCTAACCCTCGGATTGTTTCGACTGGAAACAAAACACCACCTTGTATTGTTGTATTAGTCATCTAATACAATAAGTTCGCGTTTCTCCAATAACGCGAACTCAATCGTCTTAAAAATGAGACGATTTGAGCGCAAAGCATGGCAAGCGTTGCAATATTGGGACGCTAGGCTTTGGGGGCATACCCTAGGGGGAATTATGTAAACCGATTCGATGGCGGGGTAACCCCCTCCATTATCCGCAAAATCAAAAAAGCCCCCCTTCATCTGAAGGAGACATTCGTGAGCAAAGGTATTGAGTCGAAGTATCCCAAAATGGGATATTCGGGGAAAATTTTTTGACGCAGAGATTAAGAGTGGTTTACATAACTTGTAGCAGTGGATTTGGACTGCTACGCTACTGCTACAAAACCGTAACAATTGGTATTACTAGCTTTTTTGGCATTTTGTTATGGTGTAGCAAAGAAATAGGGTTATAGTTTACGAAACGCGAAATAAAAAGAATAGGAAATCTAGGTAACAACTGCTACGTTTTACAGTTTCTGTTGCTCTTGTGACACTCGTTTTGACAAAGTTTGAAAGTGTGCTATGATGCATATACAGTTCCATAAGGAGGATAAAAATATGGAAAAAGCCAAAAAAGACGAAGAAATTGTTCAGATTGTCATCAACTGCCCAAAGAGCAAAATTCAGAGGGCTGTGGCGTTACTGTATGACATGGGTGCTACTGCTACAAACGAGGTTTTGCTGTCATGCGCGGCTAGAAGGACATCCCAAATGATGGAAAAACGCAAAGAGAACCGCGCTCTTGAATACGCCGATGAGTTTTGGCAAACCGATAATGCGTTCGTGCAAAAGATGCGGGATGCCTATGCTGATGGCATCAGCTTCACAAAGTTGAGCCGATTCACAGGACTCACACGCACAACTCTTTACAGATACCTTTATGGCGAGTCCTTCCCGAACGAGATTGACGCAAGGAATGTTCTTGACGGCATTGATGCGATTTACGGGGAAATAAAGAAGTAATACGCCCAAAATGTGGCGAAATTTCCTCATTGCTAAATAGTCTCGCGGGTGTAGAATGCACAAAATGGCTATTGAGAGGTGAGGGCTATTGAAGAAGATACCATGCTTGTTTAAGAAGGTATATGATGACGGCGGGTATGTTGGGGTAGAGAATGAGGTCACGCCGGGGTGCGAGTGGGTGCTGATTGGCGAGGGCGTAGCTACGGAGAAGGTTGACGGAGCGGCTTGCGCCATTATCGATGGAGTGCTTTACAGGCGGTTCGATGCGAAGAACGGAAAGCAACCGCCGGAGGGAGCGATCCCTTGCCAACCCGAACCCGACCCAGTTACGGGACACTGGCCTCATTGGTATCAAGTGAGTGACAGGACTGCGGCTGACAAGCACTTCATCCATGCGTATGCGAATACGCCTTGGGTAAATGAGGATGGGACATATGAAGCTGTGGGGCTTCACTTTCAGCGCAATCCTTACAGACTTGATGACGATTTCCTAGAGAGGCACGGAAGGATACAAATTAAGGATTGCCCAAGGGATTTTGACGGCATCCGCGAATATCTTCGCACTCACAACATTGAGGGCATCGTTTTCCATCGCGGGAACGGCGAGATGTGCAAGATTCGGCGCAAGGACTTCGGCTTCAAATGGCCTGTGAAGGAGAGTGAGAGATGAAAAGGGTAGTAGAGAACTGGAAGGTCTATGGCCTTGAGGAGTCGATTAAGGGGGCAAAATACCCCATGTCGGTCAATGTTGACTCCCTTAACGGCGAACTCACCCCCGGCATTGCCAACCTTGCGAAGTCCAAACCCGGCGAAGGGCATGACCAATGGCTGACTGGCGTTATCGTCCAGTTTGACTTGACATTCAGCATCAAGGCGTGGACGGAGGCACAAAGATATCATTTTTTGGATTTCATTTCCTCACAAAGTACTATGCACAGGGCGGCGAAGATGGATTTCTCGCAGACCTTTAACGGCTATGTAACTGCCCGCACACTCATTGAGTGCAATCGGCTGAAAGCGGCCTATCAAGAGAATCCGTCCGCAGAGAACTATCTTAAGTTGCTCTACAATCTGCCGACAGGAACGATGCTGACGGCAAGAATGACAACCAATTACAGGCAGTTGAAGACCATCTATCGGCAAAGAAAAGACCATCGGCTACCCGAATGGCGGGAATTTTGCCGATGGGTCGAGACTCTGCCGAACAGCGAACTTATTACGGGGAGTGATGCATCATAGATTTTTGTAAACTTATCGATGTAGCCATTGCCCGTGATACGCCGGAGTCACTGATAGATGCCTTTGACATTATGCGCGAACTGGAAACATTTGGTGCGGTTCGCGTTGAGAGTGTCGGCAAGCGTGAAAAGCCTACTACTATATATGATGAGGACAACTTTTCACGCGCACATGAATACAGTAAGGCGATTCGTTCTGCGGCGAACAAGATGGTGCGTCAAGGCGTGGATGCCGAACGGATGCTTGACTTGTACTACAAGACGCATCTGTTCGATGCTCCGCATTATTTCGACTCCTTCTGTATTTATATAGAGAAAGACCGCGCCCCGGAGAAGCAGTTCTATCTTCCTAGACGCAAGCAACTCCTGCGGTGTGTTCAGAGCATTCAAGACCTTGAAGACGGCAAGCTTCACACTCTTGGCATCAGCCTTGCTCCCGGCGTTGGCAAGACAACGATTGCGGAGTTTGGCTTGGCTTGGACTTCTGGGCGTAATCCGTTCCTTCCGAATCTGATAGGTTCGCACAACACAGCTTTCCTTACTGGTATGTACGGGGAGATGCTCCGTATCTTTGACCCGCAAGGCGAGTATCGTTGGGGAGATGTGTTCCCCGGTCTTGGAGTCATTGCTACAAACGCTAAAGACCTCATGATCGGCATAGGCTATGACAAGTCTGATGACATGAGATTCAAGACGCTCCAGTGGGGTTCGCTGGGTTCACAGCTTGCGGGACGAGTCAGAGCGGCAAACTGGATGTATCTCGATGACCCGGTAGATGGTATTGAGACTGCGATGAACCGTGAACGGTTGGACAAGCTGTGGCAGACGGTATATACCGACTTCTTTCAGCGTTCTATTGGTAACCGCACACGCCGTCTTGTCATCGGCACTCGTTGGTCACTTGTAGACCCGATAGGCCGTCTTGAAGACTTCTACGGGGATGACCCCGCCGCGAGGTTTATCAGAGAGCCTGTGCTTGACGAGAATGACGAGAGCCGCTTTGATTACCCTTACGGGCTTGGCTACACAACGGACGCTCTTCGCAAACAGCGGGATATGATGGATGAGCCATCATGGTTAGCTATCTATCAGCAACAGCCGATTGAGCGTGAAGGTGTTCTGTATGATGCGTCTGAACTGCGTAGGTACTTCAGTCTTCCAGACCAAGAGCCGGATGCAGTTCTAGCAATTTGTGATACAAAAGAACAAGGAGCGGACTATTGTGTATGCCCCGTGTTCTATCAGTATGGCGAGGACTTTTACCTTGACGCTATCATCTGTGATAACAGCAAGGTGGAAGTGGTGCAGGAGCGCGTTGCTCAAATCCTCGTTAGCCGTAAGGTTAAGATGTGCCGTATTGAGTCCAACCGTGGTGGTACAATCTTCGCGCAAAATGTAGAAAAGCGCGTGAAGGAAATGGGCGGTATGACGAGCATCACTACTCGCTGGACGCAATCCAATAAGGAAACACGCATTCAGACTAATAGCGGTATGGTTAAGAGCCATGTGCTGTTCAAGGATGAAAGCCTGTACGCGCAAGATCGTGAGTACCGCGATGCAATGCTTCAGCTTACTACTTACTCCATGATGGGTAAGAACAAGCACGATGATGTACCCGATGCTTTAGCAATGTTTGTAGACTGGATGCTTTCCTCCACGAACAACATCGTCACTGTCATGAAGAGGCCGTTTTGACAAATTTCTAAAGTGTGGTATGGTACTTGCGTAAAAAGATGTTCGCTGTTCATCGTTCATTTTTTCACCTCCTTTCTGTATACCGGGGGACTCGTGGGAAACTGCGTACCGACCATGATGCATAGTTGGTAGCTGTGCATCAAAAGACTCACCGCTGTGCTTTCCTTCCTTTCACACAGCGAGTGCCAAAGCAGTAAAATAAGTCCCGGCATGGACTGGCAACCTAAACCGGGCGTTTCTTAACGCTAAACTGTGTGAGCGTTGAACTGTGCGGTCTATATGGCTACACAGTGTTAGGAACACAGCTTTCATATATATACTTCTTTGGTGTAAGGGTAGCACAGCAGACTTTGACTCTGCGGGTTGTGGTTCAAATCCATGAAGAAGTGCCAAAATGTCTGACAAAGCGTTAGAGGGATAAGGCAAGAGCGAGGACGGGGGCTTGCCTTTAAAAAGGTATTGCATGGTTGTAATTAAGCGGACAATTGAAGGCGATTTCAAAGAACTCGTCTTATACCCCATTGCAGACACCCATTGGGCTGACCCATGTAGTAATCACAAGCACATAATGGACGATATAGCATACATTCGGGACAATCCGAATGTTTTCTGTGTTCTTAACGGCGATTTAATGAACTGCGCCATCCGAACGGCTATATCAAATCCTTATGTTCCAATTTCTCCCATGCAAGAGTTGGAGAAGTGCGTTGAAATCTTCACACCGATTGCGCCGAAAGTGGTTTGCGTTGTACCCGGCAATCATGAGGAAAGGCATTTTAAGACCAACGGGATCGATGTCACACGCCTGTTTTGCCAACAGCTAGGCATTGAGGACAGATATTCTCCAACGGTAGCGTATGTGTTTCTCCGCTTTGGGGAAGATGCCGTCCACAATCATCATCACAGGCCGATGCTTTACACCATGTATGTCACGCACGGAAACGGGGGCGGGCGCAAGGACGGGTCAAAAATCCAACGCCTTGCTGACTACGCCGCGATTTGTGATGCCGACATCTACATTGGAGGTCACACGCACCTTGGAGCAAGTTTCAAGAAGGGGTTTGCGAGACCAAGCCCAGCGAACAGTTCCATTACTTACGGGACGCATCTGTTCGTGAACACTTGCGCCTCTATTGAATATGATGGTTCGTATGGTGAGCGAGGGGGCTTTGATGTTCCTTGTTTAGACCGACCCCTTATTACCTTGAACGGTACACGCAAAGAAATGAGGGCAACGATTTGATGCCGAAAGAAGTTTTGGAGGCCGTTGAGCGCATCGTGGCGGTAGGCAAAGAGGCCATCGTCAAGAAAGAGCGCGGCAAGTGGGTTGTGCTTGAAAACGGCAAGCGTCTTATTTACAAAGAAGAGTAAAGTGCAATTTTGGCACTTTGAACATTGCGCTCGTTGCACTTTGGCAATGAGTAGAGTCAATCGGGACTATTTCTTCGGGAGTAGTCTCTTTTTTATTTCTTGGGGTGAAGATTTTGGATGAAGTGACAACTAAATCTCCTGTCATCAGAAACGATATGTACGGGCGTTTAGATATCTACGCCTCATTCGATGACATCAACGAAGACAACATTATCTCTGAACTTAACTCCGCGCTTGTTTACCATGTCAACAATATGCTCCAAGAGGAGTTCTTGTACTGGTATCGGCGTGGCGTTCAGCCCATTCTCTCGCGCACGAAGGATGTTCGTGAAGACATCCTCAATATCGTGCAGGAGAATCACGCAGAGGAAATTGTGGCCTTTAAGAACGGCTACTTCATCACACAGCCCGCAACATATGTCAGTAGGCGCAAGGGCGTTCAGACGAAGATTAAACAACTGAACGAGTTCTTGTACCGCTCTGGCAAACAAGAGACGGACAACAAGGTTGCTGACTGGTTTCACACTGTCGGCAAGGGCGTTGTGTATGTAGAGCCTACGCAGGACAAAGAAGCGCCTTTCCGTGCGTATGCGCTCGACCCGCGATCTGCGTTCGTTGTGTATTCTCTTCGCCCCGGCAACAAGCCCATCATGGGCGTGAATATGGTAACTGTTGACGGTAAGGCCAAGTACGATGTCTTCACCGAAACCAAGGTGTTCCACCTTTCCGGCACTGTCACTGGCAAGATGATTGCCACTGAAAAGAACCACGATTACCTTGCAACGGCAACCGCAATCGAGTCTGTTGAGCCGAATATTCTTGGGCGCATCCCGATTATTGAGTATCGGTATAACTCGATTAACCAAGGCGCGTTTGAGGCTTGCATCCCGCTCCTCGATGAGATTAACAACATCGTGTCGAACTCCTGTGACGGCGTAGAGCAGTTCATTCAGAGCCTTGCTGTTGCGGTTAACTGCGAGTTTGAGAAGGGTACAACTCTTTCTGACATTCGCAAGGCTGGATTCATCCAGTTCCGCTCCATCGGTGAGAACAAGGCAGAGTTCAAGATTCTTACCGAACAGCTTGACCAAACGCAGACGAAAGTACTTGTGGAACGCCTGTATGACCAAGTCCTTCGCATTGCGGCTATGCCTAGCCGTAGCAATGGTAGCACCACTTATGACACCACGGGCGCGGCTGTGCTTGCCAACTTCGGTTGGTATCAAGCTGATGCGGCGGCTAGGAACACGGAGGACTTGTTCAAAGAATCCAACCGTCAGTTTGATGCCATCATTGTGGAGATTCTCAAGCGCAGACGCTTGCTTGATATCGACATCAATGACTTTGAGTTGAACTTTGTTCGCAATGAAACCGCCAATGTGCAGAGCAAGGCACAGGCTTTCCAGACGCTTATGAGCGCAGGACTGCACCCCGAACTTGCGGCGGCGAAGAGCGGTATCTCCAATGACCCTGTTAAGGACATGAAGATGTCTGAAAAGTACATCGAGATGATCTGGGGCAACCCGAATAAAGCCGATAAAGCTGAACAGACGAATGGCGGCAATGGTGAAGCTGAAATCGTTGAGAAAGACGCTGACAACGGCGAAAACGAAACGGGCGGTGCTGTCTAATGGCAAGCATCCTGCCGTTTGATGAACTCAACCGATTCAACGAAGAAATCCGTCAGCGGTTTGGCGATGCACAGCTTACCGACAGACGCGAGGAAGAGGAAGACATCATTGACGAACTTCTTGACCTCTTCCTTCTCGCCTACGCTATGGGCAACGAAGTAACGAACGAAAACCTTTCGTCCAACTGGATGCCCCCTGTGGACGAAGTAATGCAAGTAGTGGATGCGGAGGTAGCAGACAAGACTTGGAGAGAGAGAGTAGAGGATTACTTCGCAAACGGCGGCACAGGGGCAGATGTCGCCCGGATAGCCGATACGGAGATGCACCGCATTGCGAATACCGCCGCGCTCGATACCGCAAAGAGAGCC
>Ga0326513_10001933_pt1 | contig 15519 bp, 19 predicted proteins | sample 2_2465_0518_D_FD_203654 | JGI IMG/M metagenome (GOLD analysis project Ga0326513, IMG submission 203654) | Bovine rumen microbial communities from UC Davis, California, United States - 2_2465_0518 | ecosystem: Host-associated > Mammals > Digestive system > Stomach > Rumen | place: USA... | reverse complement strand
CACCAGCATATCAACCCGATGGACATCAATGAAAACTACAGTGACGACGATGAGCCGATCAAACTGAAGTCGGACTTTATATTGTCGTTCTGCGAGCTGATCCTCGACAACGAAAACGGCCTCGGCTACCGTGCCAGATCTGTGATCGACCGTGCGGTAAGGACCGTGTATGAGCGGTACTTCCGTAATCCCTCTCCGGAGAACATGCCGATCCTGCAGGATCTTTACGAAGAGCTCCTTGCGCAGGGGGATCCGGACAGCATGGATATCGCGGCGGGCCTTGAGATCTACGTCACGGGATCGCTCTCCGTTTTCAACCACAGGACCAACGTGGACATCAATCAGCGCGTCATCTGCTACGACATCAAGGATCTCGGAAAACAGCTGAAGAAACTTGGAATGTTAATAGTGCAGGACCAGGTGTGGAACCGCGTCACGGTGAACCGCTATCAGCAGAAGACCACCCGGTACTATATCGACGAATTCCACCTCCTGCTCCGTGAGGAACAGACGGCGGCATACTCGATCGAGATCTGGAAGAGGTTCCGTAAATGGGGCGGCATTCCGACCGGCATCACGCAGAACGTAAAGGACCTGCTGGCCTCCCGTGAGGTGGAGAACATCTTCGAGAACAGCGAGTATATCTGCATGCTGAACCAAGCGGCCGGTGACAGGGAGATCCTGGCACAGCACCTCGGTATCAGTCCGCACCAGCTGCGGTTCGTTACGAGGGTCGGCGAAGGCCAGGGCCTGATCTTCTACGGAAGCATGGTCATGCCGTTTGTGGATCACTTCCCGAAGGATACGAAGATGTACCAGATCATGACGACGAAGCTTCTTGAGACGATGCCGCAGGCAGAGCCGGAGGAAGCGGAGACGGAATCCAAAGCGGTTGAAACGGAGAATGCGTCGGGAGAGGCTGAAACGGATGCAGCAGAAACGGCAGCAGTGATTGCAGAAAAAAAGCCGGCCGCAAAGACTACCGCAAAAGCCGCTTCAAAGTCTACCTCAAAGTCTACTTTAAAAGGGACTTTGAAGAATGCATCTGTCAAAAAGCCGCTTTCTGACAGTGCAAAAAAGAAGGCGGCAGCTGAAGCGGAAAAGCCGAAGGATCCGGACGAAGCGCTCCTTAAGGGAGTCAGTGATCTTCTGCCCCGTAAAGGCATGGAGTGGTTCGGAACTGCCACTGAGTTGTTGGAAAAGCTCGGCAGGCCTGACATCTCTCCCAACATCGCAACCAGAAAACTGAATGAGAATACGGAAAAACTCCTCTCTGATTATGGAGTCAGCTATGAGAGGACCCGCAATCACAGAGGTCGTCTTATAAAGCTGACCCGTGTGGCGGCAAAGAACCGCAAGAAATCTGCGAAAAAGAAAGAAGGTGACAGCTGATGAAGGAGTCGTTTAACAAGAACGGCGCCAGAGACCGTCCGATTCTGCCGGATGAGGAGAAACTTCAGCTCAGTAAGGAGCGGCGGATCGCCAACCGCGTGCGTGCAGAATCCGGCGTAGAGGAAACTGCGTTCCGGAGGGCCGATAAAATCAGCGGCTTCGCGGTGCGCGAAGAAGCGTTTTCACAGGAGCTCTCCGGAGGGAATGATCCTGTATCCGGGACAAATGCGGCGCAGAAGATGCGGATCCGCAGGAGTTACGCAAAGGATGTCCGCATTGATCTTGGCGAAGACGCAGCTGTCGATCCCACAGGGGAAGGCGGTATCCGGACGAAAGCGGAAGGCCGGTCAAAAAGTGCCTTTTTTGTCGGGGAAGATGCCGGAGGAAACTCCGCCAGGGGAATCCGCGGCAGGCACCTGTCAGCACGCAGATTCAGAAGGACGGTGGAAGCCGGTGCGGAAGGCGTCCGAGGATCCATAGACGCAAACATGCTGTCCGGGGAGGAAAACGATCCGGCAGCATTAGGAGCGGCTCGGACCGGCTACGGGGCCGCCCGTCTCGGAGCGGAAGGTGCGGAAAAAGCTGCACATTTTTCTACGGAAAAGATCGGCGGAATCAGCAAAACATCTGTGATACGGCAGAAAACCAGTGCCTTTTACGGAGGTGAAGAAGGAATCGCTGCCAGTGAAGCGGCCAGGCAGAAAGCCGAGAAGGCCATGCAGAGAAGGATTATCCGTAAGAACTACCAGACGGCTTCGGAGTCTGTGGTCTATATTCCGATCATCAGCCGGATCCGGGAGAAAGCAAGGAAGAGATCCGGGCAGGCAGCTGCGGCAGGCGGAAAGACTGTCGCAAAAAAGATCGCGGAGTTCTTCGAGCAGCATCCGATGCTGCTGATCGTGATCCTCCTGTCCGGCATCCTGATCACGCTGGTCGGAGCTGCCATCTCCGGAGGCGCCATGCTGATCACCCATACGGTAACTCCTTCGACGCTTGCTACGACGTATACGGCTGAGGATGCTGACATCAAAGGGGCAGAGAACGATTACCAGGCACTGGAGGCAGAGCTGAGCAGTAAAGTTACGGATCTGGAGACCAACTATCCCGGCTATGCGTCCTATGAGCTGAATGCCGGTCAGATCGGCCATAATCCCTATGAGCTGGCAGCTCTTTTGACGGTCCTTCATCAGGATTATAAGCGGGAAGACGTGCAGGAGGATCTGCAAAGGATCTTCGAAATGCAGTACAACCTTTCCCTGCAGGATGAAGCCGGCAGTGTGGAGCGGAAAACGATCCGAGTCGGCCAGTCCCTCGGAAATGTCGTCACAAGCGGTTACTGCAACTGTCCCATCTGCTGCGGCCAGTGGTCCGGCGGACCGACAGCCAGCGGTGTATACCCGACAGCCAATCACACCATCGCCGTAGATGCCCATAACCCGATCGTTCCCATGGGGACAAAGATCGTGATGAACGGCATCGAATATACGGTGGAGGATACCGGAAACTTTGCCCGGTACGGCGTTGCGTTTGATGTCTATTACGGAGATCACAGTACGGCACAGCAGCATGGGCACAAGACCTGGGAGGCGTTCATCGCCGATGACAACGGTACACAGGAGGTGGAAGTCCTGGTCTCATCCGGAAACCAGCAGTTCACGGCCGTTCTGAAGAACAACGGTCTGGACTATGTGGCAGAGCAGATGCTCTCAAAGGATGATAAGGAACTCTATGACCTTCTGGTGGAAATGAAGGGCAACAAGCCGGAACTGTTCATCAATGACATCTATGCCGGAGACGGTGCCGGCTGGTTCAACTATACGATCGCAGGGGAAGCTCTCTCCGACCAGAAGTTTGCCGGCATGATGGCGGAGGCGACCAAGTACCTCGGATACGAGTACGTCTGGGGCGGATCGAACCCTTCGACCAGTTTTGACTGTTCCGGATTCGTCTGCTGGGTGATCAATCACTCCGGCAACGGATGGAATGTCGGCAGGACGACGGCGGACGGTCTTTGCAACATGCTGCCGAAGGTGCCGCTTTCCGAGGCAAAACCGGGAGACATCATCTTCTTCCAGGGGACCTATGCCACGGCAGGTGCCAGCCACGTCGGTATCATCGTGGGCGATGGGGTCATGATCCACTGCGGATCGCCGATCCAGTACGCGAGATACGACAGTGCCTATTTTTCACAGCATTTTTATTGCGTGGGACGCCTTCCGGCCTGACGGGACGTCCTCATTTTTTACGGAGGTAGACAAAGTGACAAAGAAAGAACGGATCGCTGCCGAGATCGAAAAGACAAAGGCGAAGCGGCAGGAACTGACAGAAAGAATCGCGGAGCTCGAGCGCAGATACAAGGAAGAGGAAACCTTCGAGATGCACGAACTGCTCCGAAAGGCAAAAGTGACACCGGAAGAACTGGCGGAGATCCTCGAGAAGTCCCCGCTGACAAGAAAAAACAGGGAGGCGTAAATCTATGATCAAAAAGAAAATCGCAGCAGCATTCATGGCAGTGGCCATTCTTGCCGGCAGTACGGCAGTCCCGGCATTTGCCAATACGGATCCGGCGTCTGAACAGGCGGCCTATACCGAAACAACCGAGACGACAGAACAGGAAAATCAGGAATCCGAGATAGTCCGAGACGGAACGGCTGATACAGCCTCTGCACAGAGACCGGAGGATAGCACTGAACCGGAAAACAATCCGCCGCTCACACCGGACGGCAACATGACACTGGTCGACAATGTGACTACCTCCACCGGCACGAAGCAGTTCCTGACTCTGACCTCGAGAGAAGGCAACTTCTACTATCTCATCATCGACTATGACAAAGACGGCAATCAGAACGTGCATTTCCTGAACCAGGTCGATGAGCGGGATCTGATCGGTCTCATGGACGAGGATGAGGCAAAGGAACTGGAAGAACAGCTGGCAGCAAAGAAGGCCGAGGAAGATGCCAAAAAGGCTGCGCTTGAAACGCCGGTCACACAGACAGCGGAACCCGACCCGGAGCCTGCACCGGAACCGGAAAAGTATTTTGAGATCGCCGGTTATGAGATTCCTCAAAAGACGTTTGTAGCGGTGATCGGGCTGGCGCTGATTGCTCTCATTTGTCTTGTCGGATTCATTGTTCTCACGAAGAAGAAAAAGGCGGAGACAAAGAAACCGGATCCCGATGCGGACTATGATGAGGATTACGGCGATGAGATCGACATCCCGGAAGACACAATGGATGACGACGATTTCGATGAGTAACTGACAATGGATAAGCGGCGGCAAGTGCTGCCGCGTTACATGAGCGTTCCGGGTGGGCAAAACAGCAATGGTCTGATATTATAAGCGTACACAGAGCGTGAAATCGGGATTTGCGAGGTAACTGTTTATGTTTAAGAAATATAGAATTGGTTTTGAATGGCGGGGACTGGCGCTGTTTCTGGCCGTTATGGTCCCAAATTTCATTTGGTTTGCGATCCCGGCGCCGAATGACATAATGCGAGTTGTCTCGAGGACCCCTGTGATAGACACAATAGCAACAGTATGCCAGGTAGCTTTTATAATATGTCTGTGTTTATTGATAAGAACAGATCAAAGACCGTTTCGCATAAATGGCACAATTATCGGAATAATAACGCTGGTAGTTGCCTATTACATTTGTTGGATTCTTTACTATCAGAGTGCTATAAATATAGCTGTCATCATAGGATTGACTATATTTCCATGTATAGCCTTTCTGCTGTTTGCAATTGACAGACATAATACAATTGCAGTGATACCAATCATCTTGTTTACAATGTGTCATCTGATGTACGCAGTAGTGAACTTCATAGCGTGATAACTTCCAGTTTGAGGAAATACCAGTTTGAATGAATCTGAACTCTACAAGGAACTTGGAATACTGACAAATGACAGGGATAAGTGGGAAGAGAACATTCCGTTTGTTTCTTCTCTCCTTAGCCATACGTCCGTAAGAATTCAGGCAAAAGCACTCTGGCTGCTTGGTGAGATGGGGCTTGTATATCCTTCATCTGTACAGGACACGGTTCCGGAAATAGTATCCTTTTTAGAAAGTCAGGAAGCGCTTTTGCGTGAACGTGCGGTGAATGCTCTTGGAAGGATCGGACGGGGCAGCTATTCTGTGATTGAACCATACTGGTCAGAGCTGTTCTGCTTTTCATCTGATGAGGATGCGAAGGTCCGGCTGAGTTTTATCTGGGCATCCGAAAATATCGCCACAAATACACCTGATATTTATGAGAACTATATGTCGGTATTTGAAGGGCTGCTGCACGATCCTGACGACAAAGTAAGAATGGAAGCTCCGGAGATCTTCCGTGTGCTCGGAAAGCGAAGGCCTGAATTCGTTCAGCCCTATTTGATGAAATTACAGAAAATATCAGAAACAGATGATAACCGTGTCGTAAGAATTCATTGCCAGGGGGCGATCAGAGCAACGGAATCGCAAAAGAAATAAAATAGACCTTGTTGTCGAAGGGAGGTACACTACATGGCTTCAAGCAAAGATTATCTGGATTTTATCCTTGACCAGCTATCAGGCCTTGACGAGATCACATATAAGGCCATGATGGGTGAATACATCCTCTACTATCGCGGCAGGATCTTCGGCGGCATTTATGATGACCGTTTTCTGGTGAAACAGACAAAAACGGCGAAGCAGATGATGCCGGAAGCGGATCTGGAGCTGCCCTACGAAGGAGCTAAGGAAATGCTGCTCGTGGACGATGTTGAGAATAGAGAATTCTTAAGGGAACTTGTGGAAGGCATGTATGAGGAACTGCCGGCTCCGAAAACAAAGAAGAAACGGTGATAATATGATCTTGCAAACAGAACGACTAATCCTGCGCCGCTGGGAAGAAAGCGACGCTGAAAGTTTGTTTGAATATGCCAAAGATCCGGACGTCGGTCCGATCGCAGGCTGGCCGCCTCACCAAAGCATAGAGGAAAGCCTTGAGGTCATCAAAAATGTTTTCTGCGGTAGTGAGGCTTATGCGGTCTGTCTGAAAAAAGACGGAAAAGCCATCGGCGCGATCGAGCTGAAGCTGAACGGACATACGGACATGGCAGAACGGGACGATGAATGCGAACTCGGCTACTGGCTTGGAAAACCGTTCTGGGGACAGGGAATCATTCCGGAAGCCGCCGGGGAGATCCTTCGACACGCCTTTGAAGATATCGGTATGACGAAGGTCTGGTGCGGCTATTATGACGGCAACACAAAGTCGAAACGCGTGCAGGAAAAATGTGGCTTCCGGTATCAGTGGACAACGAGGGATCTGGATGTGCCGCTGATGCATGAGAAGCGGACGGGCCACGTGAGCAGTCTGACGAAGGAAGAATGGCTGCAAAAGCAACAGCGGGTTGCTTGTTCTGACGGAGAGGGTACTGCACAATAAAAGAAAAGACCGGAGGAACAAAGACATGGAAATAAAAGACATACTAAAGCAGCTTCGTGAAAAGAATCATCTGACACAGGACCAGATGGCGGAGAGGATCATGGTAACCAGGCAGGCTGTAAGCCGTTGGGAGACCGGCGAAACCCAGCCTAATACAGATACGCTGCAGATCCTGTCGAAAGAATTCAATGTATCGATCAACACACTGCTCGGTTCCCCGAGACAGTTGATCTGTCAGTGCTGCGGCATGCCGCTCAATGAAGATGACATGATTAGCCATGAAGCGGATGGCAGCTTTAACGAGGATTACTGCAAATGGTGTTACACAGATGGAGAATTCGCTTATAAAACAAAGGATTCTCTGATCGAATTCCTACTTGTCCACATGCCGAATCCGGAGAACCTGACAGATGAAGAAAGACGGATCCAATGTGGCAGTTATCTTTCTCAGCTGAAGCACTGGAAATAATAGAAAACGGACGTACAAACGTTTACATGGCGGCCTCGCACCACGCGGAGCCGCTTATTTTATGCCCTGAAGGAGGAATTATCATGCCGAAAAACCCAACTATCACCCTGACGTCCGATGAACTGAAGCTGCTCCTGGAAGCTATGGAGGACGAGGAATTCATTATGTCCATTCCGTTGCTTCTGGAGGATCTGGAAAAGGAGGAGTTCGATGCCGAGAAAGAAGTCTTATAAGCTTGATCGGGTCGCGATCCGTATGGTGAAGGAACCACCTCTTTATTCGGAGGAACCGCTCTCCAATCCCGAGACAGCAATCAAGATCCTGCGGGATGTCTTTAAGGAGTATGACCGGGAAGTTGTCTGTGTGGTCAATCTCAAGACCAACATGCAGCCGGTCAACCTGAACATTGTCAGTATCGGTGCGATCGATCAGGCGATCGTTCATCCGAGGGAATTGCTGAAGAGCTCGATTCTTTCAAATGCCGCCTCTGTACTCATCATGCACACACATCCGTCCGGAGAACTGACGCCTTCCACGCTGGATATTTCTATGACGGACCGCATGCAGCAGGTCTTCTCTCTTATGGGAATCGATATCGTGGATCATATCATCGTTGGTGACAACGACAATTACTACTCTTTTCGGGAACATCAGGAAATGCCGGTCGGTCAGCCTCACTATACTGCCGAACTGGCAGAGATAAGGCTGAAGGAGCATTTTCCGCTGAAGCCGGAATCTGTGCTGGATCAGCTGAGCGATGCAAAGGAACAAAGTCACAAGCCGCAAAGTGTTGTCGAAAAAGAGGTCAGAAAGACAAACAGCCGGGAAGAGCCCGGCAGATAGGAGGATTCATGCCAAAGGACTATAAACTTGTAATTACAGAAAAGCCGTCCGTTGCCAAAGCTTATGCCGATGTACTTGGGTCGAAGAAACGGCAGGACGGATATTTTGAAGGAAACGGTTATCTCATCAGTTGGTGTGTCGGCCATCTCGTGGAGCTGGTCATGCCGCAGGATTACGACGAGAAATACCGTAAATGGCTTTTGGAGGATCTGCCCATTATACCCGACGAATGGAAATACCGGGTCTCCGGATCCACCAGAAAGCAGTTCAATATCCTGGAAAAGCTCATGAAGCGCAAAGATGTGAAGGAACTGCTGTGTGCAACAGATGCCGGACGTGAGGGAGAGCTGATCTTTCGTCTGGTCTATCTGCAGGCCGGCTGCAAAAAGCCGTTCAGGCGGATCTGGCTCTCATCGATGGAGGATGCTGCAATTAAAGAAGCGTTTGCACATCCGAGATCGGGAGCCGACTATGATAATCTTTATGAAGCCGCCAGATGCCGGGAGCAGGCAGATTGGATCGTCGGGATCAATGCGACCCGGCTTTTTTCATGCCTTTTCCGGGACACTCTGAACATCGGCCGTGTGATGACACCGACACTCGCGATGGTGGCTGACCGGGAAGTAGAGATCCTCGGATTCGTACCGGAACCCTACTATGTGGTGCGGATCACAGCGGAAGAAACGGTTTTCGACAGCCGAAAGATCAAGGACAGGGATGAGGCTATGCAGCTTGCCCGTGCCTGCAGAGCTGCGGGAACTGTGGTCGTGCAGGATATCTCCGTGAAACAGAAGAAAGAAAAACCGCCGCTTCTCTTCGACCTCACTTCCCTGCAGAGAGAAGCCAACAAGCGGTTTGGTTTTTCCGCCCAGCAGACACTGGATTATGCACAGAGTCTCTATGAAAAGAAGCTGCTCACTTATCCGAGGACAGATAGCCGCTATGTGACTTCCGATATGGAAAAGACGATCCCGGGGTTGATTCGGAAGACTGTCGAGCCGGTAACCGGCATCGCAGGGGAAAAGCAGCCGGCGGTCAAGCGGCTCATCAATGATGCCGGGGTTACGGACCATACCGCATTGCTTCCGACGGCAAATGCGTCGTCCGTGGATTTGGAATCACTGCCTTCCGGTGAGCAATCTATTCTGCAGATGATAATGCTGCGTCTTCTCGCTGCCACATCGATCCCGCATGTCTATGAGGAGACAAAAGTCACGGTCTCCTGTGCGGGAGAAGTTTTTACAGCAAACGGTAAGAGGATCCTGGAACAAGGCTGGAAGAAATACGAGCCGGAAAACACAAAAGAGTCGCTCCTGCCGGCATTCAAAAAGAAAATGCAGCTCACCCCGGAAGAGATCGCCATCAAAAACGGGCAGACGAAACCGCCGGCACGATTTACGGAGGGTACACTCCTTCACGCCATGGAAACGGCCGGAAAGAATGACATTCCCGAAGAGGCGGAGCGCTCCGGGATCGGTACTCCGGCAACAAGAGCCGGGATCATCGAAAAGCTGGTCCGGATCGGGTTCCTGAAACGGACCGGAGAAAAAAAGACAAAGACCCTGGCGCCTACGGAGAAGGGAACGTTTCTTGTCAGCATCCTGCCGGAAGAACTGAAATCCGTCTCCATGACGGCGGACTGGGAAAAGAAGCTGCTCTTGATCGAACGCGGGGAGCTTCTCCCGGATGCCTTTATGACGGAGATCGCCTCTTTCACGGAAATGCTCGTAAAGACGCAGAAAGAAAACCCGCGTACAGCGACTCTGCCGGAGAGAAACAAGGAAACAGGAGGAAGAAGGGCAGCCGGCGGGAAAAGAAAGACGGCAGGAAGAAGCCGGAAACGGAGCGGCACATGAAGATCCCGTATATGACACCAGATCAGCTCCGCAGGGCAAAACGGCTGATCCGGAAGGAATGCAGTAATTACGATGTCGAGCACAATGAGTGCTTTCCGCTGGATGAAGGAGATGGATGTGTCTGCGTGCAGTCCATCTCTTACTCTTTGCTCTGCAGATATTTCCGTGAGAGTGTGCTGCCGCTCGATGAGAAGCTGATGCTGGAGCTTCTTCCTCCGGTCAATACGAAGCGATGTGAGATCTGCGGGAGGGAATACCTCCCCAGAGGCAGGAACACCAGGTTCTGCCCGGACTGCGCAAAGAAGCGGATACGGAAAAAGGCCAGAGAGCGCATGCGGCAGAACAGGCAGAGAAAACAGGAACGATAAGAGCAGAGATGTTCGCATTTTAGAACTCGTGAACCCGCATAAATGCTGGATTCTTTTCCATCAAAACCGGGGTGCCCGATACTTTTATCCTTTACCCCTGAAATCGGGGTTTAAAATGCGAACATCCGCAGCAGAAAGCAGGTGATCTAAATAAAAAAACAAGGCAGTAAAACCAGCCAGTCTTCCCGCTCCGACAAATTGAATGCCATCATGAAAAAGCTGGAGGACGGCGTCAAAGAGCTCTTCACTTCGGAGAACTATCAGAACTATCTCCGCACCATGTCCAAGTTTCATCATTACAGTTTTAATAACACACTTCTCATCGCTCTCCAAAAACCGGATGCCACGCTGGTTGCCGGCTACGGCGCATGGCAGCAGAAATTCCACCGGCAGGTCAAAAAGGGAGAACACGGAATCACGGTCATCGCTCCTGTTCCGGTCAAAGAGAAGGATCTGAAAGACCGGGATCCTGCAGATCCGGCACTTTCCGGTGATCAGGATGAGAAGATCCACATGTTTTTCCGTCCTGCCACGGTCTTTGATATTTCCCAGACGGAAGGCGAACCGCTCCCTTCCATAGGCGTGGATGAGCTGACCGGATCAGCCGAAGGCTATCAGTCATTTATGGAGGCGATGGCTGCTCTCTCACCCGTTCCGATTCGCTTCGACGAGATCGAGGGCGGGGCCAAGGGCTACTATCACACAGCATATAAGGAGATCGTGATCCAGAAAGACATGAGTGAAGCCCAGACGATGAAGACCTGTGTCCATGAAGTCAGCCACGCGATCCTGCATGACCGGGATCACATGAAGGCGGAAGGTCTGACGAAGGACCGGTACACGAAGGAAGTTGAGGCCGAAAGCGTAGCCTTTGCCGTCTGTGCACATTTTATGCTCGACACTTCCGACTACTCCTTCCCTTATATCGCTGGATGGAGCAGTTCCGTTGACATGAAAGAGCTGAAGGCTTCCATGGATACGATCCGTAAGACAGCCGGCGAGATCATCGAGTCGGTCGAAGTGGAACTGGAAAAACAGGTGGAAGCACCGGAACTTTCTGCAGAAAAGCCCTCTGTTCTGGCAGCCCTGTCGAAAGAAAAAGAGCAGCTGAAGGCAGAAAAGGCACCACTGGAAACCGTTAAGGCAGAACTGATCGCCGACCGGCCTCATCGGATGACTGCCGGAAAGGAGGCGGTGCTCTGATGGCAAGGACGAGATTCCGGCACGTACACTTCGTGATGAGTGATCAGGAATATGCTCAGATGTGCAAGAAGATCGAATCCCTTGGGATCCGGAACCATGCTGCGTATCTACGGAAGATGGCCCTTAACGGATACTGCATCCAGCTGGATCTTCCGGAGATACGGAAAATGACTTCGCTCCTCAGCAGGTGCAGCAGCAACCTGAATCAGTACGCAAAAAAGGCGAACGAGACCGGCAGCATCTATGAAGAAGACATCCGCGATCTGCAGAACAGACTAGAGAAGATCTATGCACAGACAGAGAAGATCCTCATGCAGCTGAATGCGCTGCAGTAAGAAAGACCGGCCTGACAGGCCGGCATACATATCATGTGAAAGGGGAATCGACAAACTTGTCACGTCCGGAGAGCATTTTTACAATAAAAGAAAAACGGAGGGCGAAGAACATGAGGATATTTGCAAAGATCATGGCTATTCCGGCAATTGCGGGACTTAAAACAGCCGGCATTATCATAGAGATTCTGGCAAAGGCAAGCTGCATTCTGGCGGGCCCGTTTCTGGTATTTGTGATCGGCTGCAGCGTATACTGTGCTGTCACCGGAAGCTTCCGCAACCTGGTCATCCTTCTGGTCGTAGCCTGCGCCTGCATCGGATTGTATCTTCTAATCGGAGTGCTGCTTGGAGCGATCGATATCGCAGGGGCAAAACTAAAGAGGTTTCTTCATTCGCAAAAAACACATTGACAAGTTTCTATGTATCTGTTATCCTGACACATAGAAAGATTTCTATGAGTGAGGTGAGGCAGATGGAACCGATCTATACAGATACAGCCAAGATGCTCAGGGCGATCTCCGAGCCGAAAAGGCTTCGAATCGTTGACATGCTCTCCTGCGGAGAATTGTGCGCCTGCGAGATCCTGGAAGAGTTTCACATCACACAGCCCACACTGTCACATGATATGCGCGTTCTTTTGGAGGCTGGGATCGTGACAGACAGGCGGGAGGGAAAGAACATCTATTACAAGCTGGATAAAGAAGCTCTTGAGCAGATGCACAGGACGCTGGGCAGGATATTCGAGGATAAGCCGGACTGTATCTGCCATAAAGGCAGGAAAGACTGAGAAAGCCGACGGGATCGCCTGTCGGCTGATCTTACCGAAAACAGATAGAAATATTGCAATATATCAATAAGTTAATTTATAAGAAGGTGGCAAGATGGAGAATCGGGAAAAAGGGATCAGTTCATTTCAAAAACATCTGACATGGTGGGTGCTTGGATGCATGGCCGTCGGCGTCCTGATCGGCCGGTTTATCCCGGCAGTTCCGATAGCACTCGGAAAGATGGAGATCTCCGGGATCTCCGTTCCGATCGCCATTCTGATCTGGGTAATGATATACCCCATGATGATGAAGGTTGACTTTCGGAGCGTTAAGCAGGTCGGTAAGAACCCAAAGGGACTGTTCCTTACATGGATCGTGAACTGGCTGATCAAACCGTTTACAATGTATGGAATTGCTTATCTATTTTTGTTTGTCATTTTCAAAACATTCATTGCACCGGACCTGGCAACGGAATATCTTGCAGGTGCCGTTTTACTCGGCGCCGCACCCTGTACGGCCATGGTATTCGTATGGAGTACGCTCACAAATGGGAATCCGGCGTACACGGTGGTTCAGGTGGCAACGAATGACCTGATCATACTAGCGGCATTTGTTCCGATCGTGAAATTTCTGCTTGGCGTTTCAGATGTCAGTGTTCCTTACAGCACATTGTTTGTGAGCATCATACTCTTTGTAGTCATTCCGCTTGCGGCGGGGATTATCACAAGATTAGGCGTGATAAAGCGTCAGGGACAGAAGTACTTTGAGGCGGTCTTCCTTCACAAGTTCGACAATGTCACAACAATAGGCCTGCTTCTGACCTTAGTTATCATCTTCAGTTCTCAGGCAGACGTGATCCTTTCAAATCCCGTTCATATTGTGCTGATTGCGATACCGCTCATAATCCAGACCTTCCTGATTTTTTTCATAGCCTTCGGTGCGGCAAAAATCATAAAACTGCCCTTTGATATTGCGGCTCCTGCAGGGATGATCGGAGCTTCCAATTTTTTCGAACTGGCTGTCGCTGTAGCGATCGCGTTGTTCGGCACCACCAGTCCGGCGGCTCTGGCAACTACGGTCGGAGTACTGACAGAAGTACCGGTAATGCTGACATTGGTAAAGATCGCAAATAAGTCGAAAGAGAGGTTCTGAGACATGTGGACGTTTATTCAGGAGCAGATACTTGGCATGAAATGGCTGAACGGCTTGATAGAAATGCTTCTGTCAGCTTTCGGGTTGGATACCGGCAGCAGGATCGGCAGCAGTATACAGTTTTTCATCTATGATGTGATCAAGATCACAGTACTGTTATGTGTGCTGATATACCTGATCTCATACATCCAGAGCTTCTTTCCTCCGGAGCGGAGCAGAAAGATCATGGGGAGATTCCATGGGATCGGCGCAAATATCGCAGGTGCTTTGCTTGGAACGGTAACACCGTTCTGCTCGTGTTCATCCATCCCGATCTTCATGGGGTTTACGAGTGCCGGACTGCCTCTGGGAGTGACATTTTCGTTCCTGATATCGTCCCCGATGGTGGACTTAGGAAGTCTGGTCCTTCTGATGAGCATCTTTGGAGCAAGGATCGCGATCGTGTATGTAGTGCTTGGACTGGTGATCGCGGTCATTGGCGGTACAGTGATCGAAAAGCTGCACATGGAAGATCAGATCGCGGACTTTATCCGGAACAGCAACAGCAGCGTGGATATAGAATCGCCGGACCTGACCGTAAAGGACCGTCTGATTTATTCCAAAGACCAGGTGATATCGACATTTAAGAAGGTGTTTCCGTATATCCTGATCGGTGTCGGCATCGGCGCGCTGATCCACAACTGGATCCCGGAAAGCTGGATACAGACAGTACTGGGAAGCAATAATCCGTTTGGCGTGATCCTGGCGACGATCGTAGGCATTCCGATGTACGCGGATATTTTCGGAACGATTCCCGTGGCAGAAGCACTTCTGGCAAAAGGGGCCCTTCTCGGAACGATTCTCAGCTTTATGATGGCGGTCACTACGCTGAGCCTGCCGTCCCTGGTCATGCTGAAGAAGGCGATCAGGCCAAAACTCTTAGGAACATTTACAGCTATCTGTACAGTGGGCATTATCATTGTCGGATATGGCTTTAATGTATTTCAAAACCTGTTTATATGAAGGAGGCAAAAAATGAACATCAAGGTATTGGGCGGTGGATGCAGGAGCTGTGAGGCTCTGTTGAAGGCTGCAAAAGAAGCTGTTGAAAAGAAGGGGATTCCTGCGGAAGTCGAGTACATCACAGATATGGAAAAGATCATGAAGTATGGGGTCATGAGTATGCCGGCGCTGATGATCGACGACAAGGTGGTATCTGCCGGAAAGGTGCTGAAAGTTAAGGACATAGAAAAGCTATTGTAGTCCTTCTTTATGACGGATTCCTTTATCAGAAGGAATGTGCCGGAGGCAGCAGGCAACAAGCAGATAACAGCTTATATAATCACACGTCCGTTTCGGTCAAACAGACCGGGACGGACGTATTTTATTTGGAGGAAAATATGGCAGCAACCAGACTCATTCCCCTGCATATCAACAAGGGGAAAACAGCCGCGGCAAGCATTAAGGACAGGATCGATTACGCAGAGGATCCGAACAAGACGGAGAATGGAAATCTTGTGGCTTCCTATGAATGCGATCCCCGTCTTGCCTGGCAGGAATTCATGCTGGACCGGGGAAGATATCTCGCCGCGCATGGCAGCGAACGCGAGTCGGATGTGATCGGTTATCAGATCCGGCAGGCTTTCAAGCCGGGAGAGATCACTCCGGAGGAAGCCAACCGGATCGGCTATGAACTGGCAATGCGGTTCACGAAAGGGAAGCATGCTTTTGTCGTATCCACGCACA
>Ga0326513_10001932_pt1 | contig 15520 bp, 25 predicted proteins | sample 2_2465_0518_D_FD_203654 | JGI IMG/M metagenome (GOLD analysis project Ga0326513, IMG submission 203654) | Bovine rumen microbial communities from UC Davis, California, United States - 2_2465_0518 | ecosystem: Host-associated > Mammals > Digestive system > Stomach > Rumen | place: USA... | reverse complement strand
TTTCACCCTTTCATTCCATTTATTAACGTCTCAGGTAAATCATCAGCGCATCAGTGCATCAGCGCATCAGTGCATCAGGTAATCGGGTAATCCGGAGATTCTGGTTTTCTGGTTTTCTGGTTTTCGTCCAAACACCCCGGGCATAGCTGAATGTTTTGGAATTGGTATGGAACACCGCCCGAACCTCGTCACACACGATTTGGTAATTTCTGGCCTCCCAGAACCCCTCATTCCCTGCATGAGCAAGCACGAGATACACTGATTACCCGACGCACTGATTACCCGACGCACTGAAACCATGACGCACTGAAACCATGACGCACTGAAACCATGACGCACTGAACATATACACTGATTGCCTGCACTTTGATTTAAATTGATTCTGGAGCTCCGTATCGCTTCCAAACACGGGTACCCTGATAACTATAAGCCCGGGAAAAACAAACGCGATACGGAAGACTTGAGGAAGGAAATTCAAGAAAATAAAAATATAGATACGGAAGACACGAGGAAGGAAAATGGAAATGGAGAAGGGGAGAAAGAAAAGGTAAATAAATATCACATGAATAATTACGATATGATATTAGAGATGTTGACTGATCAGATAAGTAAATTGTCTGATCAGTTATCTTAGTTGGAGAAAGATGTTGACCGTATCAAGAAGGATATATATTTGTATCACTAAATAATACAAATACCATTGATTATAAAAAACTATCTCTGATTTTTCATTTATAAATATTAAGATTTAATTCTTCCTATAAATTAAATTCTTCCTATATTATTATACTGTTAAATTTTCAAATATTTTTTGTTATTTGAGGGGCTATCAATTTGGTAGTCCCTTTTCTTTATCTTCTCCTTTTTATTCGTTCAATGATTTTGATTTTTACAGTCTTTCCTCCGTATGTTATTCTTTTCTGTTTGGAATATATCTCGTATATCTGTCCGTCAATAAGCGGGTTCTTGTATTTTACCCTTAATATATAATGGCTGTTTTTTACCCTTCCTACCCACACTTTTTCTATTTCTTGTCTGACACGTTCATATTGTTCTTCTAAGCTTAATTCATAAATAGTCCTGTCGTCTTCATAGGAGCCCCGTATCGCGTCCAAATTCTTTTCCAGTATAGTTATTAGCTCAGAGTCTTTTTGACGCGATACAGACAATTCTTTCAGTTCCTTTTCAAAACGTGTTTCAAGGGCTGCTGCTTTCTCAGGCGAAATCTTCCCGATTATTATTCTTTCCTCTATTCTGTCTATTTTGGTTTTTATTTCTTTTTCTAAAACCGTATAGTTATTCAGTTTCTTTTGCATAGATATGCGTTTTTCCTCCTGTTTCTTTATTATGTCCTCTATGTCAGATTTCCTATGAAATTCACCGCTGTATTCCGTGCAGTATAATAGCAGACTGTCTACCATATTGATATTGACATGAAACCCTGAAACCGGTTCAACATAAGAAGCGTCTGGTTTGCATACCATCATCTGTCTGGAGTTTTCATCTACAAACAATATCTTGTGCCCTAAATATATGTTTTCCTCATAAGTCCTCCTTGGTTTTACCTGATATTTCTTTAATAATTCCTGTGCACTATTCCATTCTCCCTCAGAAATTATCGCAGGATAAAGTGTGTTATCAAAGTATTTCCTGTTTTTGAGTATCTTGCAGACGAACATTTCCCTTGTTTTTTCTGAAGTTTGTCTGATTGTGCCTTCCTTATAAAGCATATCAGATATTTGTCTCGCTGAATATTCACCGGAAAGATACAGATTGTAAATTCTTTTTATCAGTTTGGAATTCTCTTCATGAATAATGAAATGATTATCCTTGTCAAGTGTATAGCCGAACAGCACCTTCCCTCCGATGAATTTCCCCTCTGCCTTGGCTTTTTCCTTTCCTCTCTTAAATCTCTGTTTACGGATAAACCCCTCGTTTTCCGCCAAAGAACAATAAAGGCCGAATATCACGTTGGAAGATTCATCAAACGTCTTGTCTTCCCTTAACATTCTGAAATTTGGATTAAGGCAAACAAGCTGAACTTTATTCTGAATAAGAAAATCACGTATAGAATAAAGTATTTTCGCTTGACGCGCCACACGCGATAATTCAAATACATAGACCGCTTCGATTGTCTGCCTTTCAATAATTTCCTTCTTTAATTGATCCAGTCCCAGCATTTCTTCCTCTGACAGAAGAACACCGGATTCCTTGTTTGAAATGGAAATGATTTCATCATCTGAATAACCGTCTGCATGAATAGCAGAAATAACCTTAACTTGTTGACTTTCAAGTTCTTGCGATAGTGTAGATACACGTGTAAGAGCGATAACTTTCTTCATAATCTCTTGTTTTTTGACAAAGATATGAATATTATTTGGAATAATGAAATTAATTAAAAAAGATTAACCATATTAAAGGAAACTACGGTTACGAGCATATTTTCCTCTAATATGGTATGATAATAAAAAAGAGATAACCAAATAATTGATTATCTCTTCCAACGAGCATGTTGTTTAATTTGCTATTATATATTTATTAATTACCTGATAACCAATAGGTTAGTCTACATTACCGAACTTAAAGGCCTCTGGACGTAAAACAACTGCATCAAAATATGCATTTATAATGAGACGTACACATCCGTTTATTGCCTGTGTATAGTTATCGATTACAATCTCGACATCTCCCCAAGAACCGATTGCCAAATAGTTGAAGTCACCGTAAACAAATTTCTTTGTTGCAACATTGCTTGTGTTAATCATTGGAGTACCGTCGATTTGACCGTTTTCAAGTACCATGCCAGTTGCATTTGTACCCTTAATCATTGAGCGGAATGTAGCCTTAGCTGTATTACCCATCAAGTATTTCTTCTGACCGTTTACATTAGCATCGTCAAGACCTGCTTCAAAAGCGCAAAGCTGTGCATATGTGTCAACGTTTGTTTCTGTAGCGCCATAGAAGATACCTGCTGGTTTTTCTGTGTCACCTGCAACAGCACCAAGGATAGTAGCTTCAAGTTTGTCGTTCAAAGCGTTAACAATATCTCTGCGGATAGCTGCTTCAACACCGATTGTATCCTGTGCTAAAAGTTGCTTAGAAATATCAACGTATGCTGTTAAACGTTTTGGAGAAAGTTTCTTTGTTGTGAATGAGTTACCGCTTGCAGAAGCTGCTTCGATTTCACCTGCCCAACCGCAAGAACCTTTACCCATGATAGGAATCTATACATCACCTTTTGGAAGGCCGCTGTAGAAACGAACACCAAGGTTTGCCAAAACAGAGTTTGCATATAATGGTTCCAAAATGCCCTGAATTTCAGTTTCAATAACTTCGTCATGAACACCGTCAACTGCTGATGCTCCTTCGCCGTAGCCCTGTACAGTCATTGTACGTGTTTCTGCATTAACTGTTATAGATTTTTCGTTGTTATCAATCGCATTACGCAATTCCTTAACTAAACTGTATTGCTTATTCATAATATTATGATTGTTTTTATTTTCTTTATTTATTTCACGTTTTTCAGAAATTCCCTCAGGTTTTTCATCTTCTGTCTTTTCCTCAGGCTTTTCCTCAGGTTCAGTTTCTTTTTCGTCAGTATTTTCTGCCTCTTTTTCTTCTGAACGAGTCTCTTTTTCCTCAGGTTTTTCCTCTTCTGGTTTTTCTACCTCAACTTCAGTTTCTGTCTCAACCTGTTCTTCTGAGCGAATTTCTTGTTCTTTTTCTTGTTCCTCTTTCATCTCTTCTGCTTCCTTAATAATTTTGTCTATTTCTTCTTCTGCGATATTTCTTGCCTCAATACTTCTTGCATTAATATCTGTATCAGAATATGCAGGGTAAGTAACTGCGCTTAAATCATAAAGTCCGTCTATTTTCATGATTTCCCTGTACATCTTTCCGTCACGTTTTTCCCATTTCTGAGAATCTTTTTCATCTGCGACTGTGAAACAGAAACTACAGTTTGAAATATCACCACGCTTAATTAATTCATAAATATCATTTCCCAATGTAGTGTTTGGAATATCGAATGAGAAATAAACACCGTCTTCCCTTAACTCAACATCAAGCGATCCGCCGCCATTTCTATATCTAGCCAAAAGCTGGTTTGGATCATGATTAAATGTAAAGATAATATCAGAATTATTAATCAATTCTTGTGAAATAGCTGAACGATTTATCTTTTCATAGAATCCAAGGTTATTAGAATAGCTGTCAAAGACTATTGCACGACCCTCAAGTCTGCGAGAATCTTCTTCAAGATTTCTGAAAACTATTGGAGAATATCTTACTTCTTTATTCATCTTTGTAAAGATTTATTTTAGTATTTATTTCTGTTCAACAGATTTTGACTTTCTACCTCTTTTGACAGGTTGTGTTTCCTCTGGTTTTTCTTCTGGTTTCTATTCCTCTTTTTCTTCTTCACCTGATTTATCACCAACAGTGTTTTGATTTATGTCTGTATATGGAATTACCAAAGAATCCCCTCCTTCAATACGTGGAAGTCCAAGCTGTTCTCTACATTCGTTAGTAGTGATTATTCCAGATTCTTTAAGTGTCTTAAGATAATTAGCTGTTGATTGACTATCAGTGCGTAAGAATTCTCTTTCATCCAAATCAATGAATATCTTTTCTTCACCAACAAGTTTTCTGTTGAATTCTGTCTCAATGATTGCAATATATGGCAACAAAGTCTGTGTCAAGAACTGTAAGTTTGCAGCCTCTATTGAAGAATAAGAAGACTTAGAAAGATCCTAAAGAAGTACCGGTGATATATTGAAAAATCTTGCAATTTCAGATACATTGAAAAGTCTTGTTTCAATCATCTGTGCATCCTTTGCATTCTGTGTAAGCGGCTGAAAATCAATATCAAATGGTAAGAACTTATAATATGCCTTGTCTGCATTTACATTGCCCTCAATAGAATTAAGCGCCTGTTGTGCCTGTATTTTATTCATAGGCTGTTTAGCATGAACAATACCGGTTACATTAAGTCCTTTTGCAAAATAATCAAGAGAAGAATTTTCTGTATAGTTTGCCAAGTCAATAGTCCTTGCTGCATACTTCAATACACCAATACCTGTATGACCGTCACGAGAATTCTTGTATATATGCAAGATATTTTCAGGCTGAATCACTCTTCCAGGAATCAAACTGCATGTATAATAAAGCTTATTCTTATTCTTGTCCCATTGAACCTGAACATCATTCGCCTCCAAATAACGAATACCGGTAACATGTCCGCCTGACCTCTGAATAAGTGCATATCCGTTACCAAACAATAGCATATCTGCAACCATCATTTTGATAATCATATACTTGCTCATGTCATTGTTATTGAACGCGATATTAAGCTCATGATCAGAATTAACCTACGGATCTCCTTTTTCATCCTTAAACTTAATCTGTATAGGCAGAAGCGCAATAGAATTTGATATAAGCTCTACCGCTGAATACACAGCAGAAAGGGAAAGTGCAAAACTATTGTGTTGCTTAAAAATAGAGAAACCTCCAGATATTCCGTAAACATCCTCATATGTTATTGGATGAACATCTTCTGACCTCTTTTCTTTACTTTTTCCAAAATTAAACCAACTCATATTTGTTGTGTGTGTTTTTCATATTTATTTAATAGTAAGGAATATAAGTTGACTTTCATATTTACGTTTTACTATCATCTGCTTCTCATGAAAGAAATTCCTCTGAAGTCCTGTCAATTCCTTTGGATTCTTATGATATTTCTGGTGACAGTCCTTGCAAAGTGAAATCAGATTATCCTTGTCAAGCAAAAGCATTGAACGAACTTCCGGATTTTCCTAATCATCAAACTTTATGGCATGGTGAATTTCCTCTACAGAAGAAACTTTATCGTCTATCTTGCAACATTCACAAAGTGGTTTTTCCATTTTCTGAATTCTCGAAAGATTTTTCCATGCCTGTGTATTGTAAGATTTTTTCTTACGTTCTGTGTTCTCATTCTTGAATTTTCTCGGTTTTTGGTTTGTTATAATTTTATTCTCCATAATAATAATCATTGTCAAGCAGATAACCGCCAAGTGCCTCTAACATAGCGATAACTGCATCTATTTTTTTATTCTAATCATCTCCGGCCTTAACAGGCTTGCAGTTTTCCATATGGTCCACTTTCAGCTCACAGTTATTGAAACACCATTTAACAGCAAGATTCTAATCTATTATAACCTTGTCATTCCTCAAAAGTATCTCAAAAGTCTTTGTAGGCCTGTTGAAATTACCAAGTCCCTGTGCAAACGGCTCCATTGGAAGTCCCTCTGCCATTGCATTCTTCACGAACATTGCAGCCTGCCAAGCGTCATAAGATATTTTCTGTATTGTTATATGCTTCTCTGTTGACATAATATCCGCCAAAACCCTGTCATAGTCAACAGATTTACCGGTCGTTAACATTGCATAGCCGTTATGAATGAAATTCTCATATTTGCTTCTGTTTGGTGATTCACGAAGTGCGACAGGCGGGATATAAATCGCTGATTTAAATATAAACTTATCAGGGTAATATGTACGTCTGCTATCAGGCGGAAACATTATGCAAGTAGAAGACAAATCTCTAACAGCAGAAAGGTCAATACCCATATAACCAAGGTCTTCTTCTGTAAACTGACTCATGTCTAATTTCTGCATATGACTGTCTATCAGCTCGTTAGGCAACCATGCATTCATAGACTGTACCCACATATTAAGGTTCTTTGTCTTAACGTCCGCCTCTTTTGCCGTGTCATTTTTTGCCTCCAGGATTCTTTCCTTCATATAGTCCTCAAACACTGTTACTTTATAGTTTGGTGAAGCTTTCTTCCAGACTTTTTCGTCTCTCCAGTCGTCATCAGGGTCAAGCTGATAAATCGCATAGAAACGCGAATCATCTTCCTTAAGTCCGCGAAGAATTTCCATTCCAACCTTCCAGTCCTCATAACACGGGAATGTATCAAGCAAAACACCTGCAGAAGAAATAATTATCGCCAAAGGATTCTTACGTGCAGCCTGACCGGATTTTAAAACGTTATAATTATCGCTGTTCTAAGCAGCATGATATTCATCAACGATAAAACACGACGGGTTGAGTCCGTCCTGTGTCATTGTATCAGAAGAAAGACATTTGATTTTTGAATTTGTCTTTGGATATAGCAGATAATCTCTGAAAGTCTTCAAGTGTTTATGTTTTGGATCCAGAGAATTAGAGAAACCGTTAATAAATTTATAGCATATCTTTGCCTAATCACGAGAATTAGCCACCAAATAACATTCTGCTCCCTGAACACCGTCAACCATCATTGAAGCTAACATAATTGCGGCAGAAAGTGCAGTCTTTCCGTTCTTACGTGAAATCAGCAGAAAAACATTACGAATTACACGTTTAGAATGGTCGTCTGCCCTATACCAGCCAAATATATTAGCAACCACCCACTTCTACCAGGCAAACAACTTAAAAGGCTAACCTGCCCACTAATCTTCAAAGTGTTTTAAATGCCCTATAAAATCAATTACCTTGTTTACTTTCTCATTATCAAACCAGAAATCTTCCCGGTCAAACCAGTCTTTGAATCTTTTGCACGCCAGACGAATTGCCTCACCCGCGACTTCCTCGCCAGACAGTACATCATTGACATATTTCTGTATTTCCGGATCAATATCTTCAAATTTCACTTTGGTATTCATTTAAATAAAAATATTCAATATCTTTAAGTTATTTATAAGATATTGAATATTTGCATTTATTTGTAATTTAAGAACTTGCTGTCTGAACAGTCCAACCAGAAGGTACTCCATTGTTTCCTGTAACATTCCATGTTGCTGCAGAATTCTTTACAAAAGTTCCTGTAGCAGAAACATTACCCACCCAACTCCCATTATAAGAAGCTCCTGGTTTAGTTGTAAACATGGCCTTAATATAATTCAGTGAAGTGCAACTCTAAAACATCTGTGTATAACAACTTAATACTAATGTAGTTGCTGGAAGTACTGGTGCTGTTGTAAGTGAAGTACAACCCATAAACATACGTCTATAACAACTACTAGCTAATGTAGTTGCTGGAAGTACTGGTGCTGTTGTAAGTGAAGTACAACCCATAAACATATAGCCATAACAATAATTTGCTAATGTTGTGGCCGGTAAAACTGGTGCTGTCGTTAATGAAGTGCAACCATAAAACATTTCCCAATATGTATAACTATTAAGAATACTAGATGATAAAACTAAATTTCCTGCATCAACAACTGGTTGTTTTTTAAATAATCTTCCCAATTCACCAACATTTGAATTTGTGTACTATGTATAAGTTTTTTCTGGTAAATCTAGTGGCACGGTTATGTCAAGGGTATTTCTATCAATCCCGTGTGTTAAAGACATAATATTTCCTGACAAATTAACTCTTCCAGAAAATGTAAATGTATTATCTATAGAAGTGTTGTACTTAGATACACCCTAGTCCATGTTTCCTATCATATAAACAATATCTCCACTATATAATGATATAGAAAGTTGAAGATATTCATTTGGATCATATACCTCATAATTTTCTCCATTTTCGAACATCATATAAAGATCCTCCATTGTTGGTCTGTAATCTCCTGCACCATGAAATATAACATAAAAAAATATATGTCCATTTTCTCTTGTTGCTTGTGGTTCAAAAGTAATGTCACAATCGTCTACTGCTTCAATACAGAAATATTCCTTAGAATAATCTATTTCAGTTCCTCCTGTTTTCTCCCACACCAGGTTATTTCCCATATATGCCTTGGTTATCTCATTGCCTCGAAAATAAAGGCTTCCAGCCCCTAATAACTTATTGTCTGCCATTTCATTTCACGTTTAATTTTATGAAGGAATAATGTAAAGTGTAGAAGGATCCTTAACCTGAAGGTTATCATAGTCTGACTGAGAAATATAGGAAATCTTTGCAAATGTAGAATTTACATAAGTGTTCGTGCTGTAAATTGAAACGTCATTTACTGTTATGAATGTAGATATATCATTACTTGTGATAAACTAACTAACATCATTTACCTCTAATTTAGTTGATATATCATTTGCTGTTATGAATGTAGATATATCATTGTCTGTTAAATAAATTGAAACGTCATTACTTGTGATAAAAGTAGAAATATCATTATCGGTAACAAAAGTAGATATGTCATTGTCTGTTAAATAAATCGATACATCATTATTAGTAACAAAAGTAGATACATCATTGCTTGTGATAAAAGCAGAAACATCATTCTTGCTCGCATAATTATTCGCTATTGAAGTATCAATCTGAGTCTTTGTATAATAGTTAGTCAAGTCAGCACTTCCGCCACCGCCACTCATTGAAGAATCCCAAAGCTGTGAAACAGACGTATCTAAACCGTTTAAATATTCAGATTTTATGCTATAAGTACTCTGCCCTGGAATTACTTGTGCCGGCGTATATGTGCATGAGTAGAAATAAGCATCATGATATTGTATCTACCAATATGTAAAAGTAGTATCATCTAAATAATAAACAAAATTTCCATTATAATATACACCGTCTGCTACCTTTCCAGCTAAATTATCAGAAGTCATAACAATACTACCGTCTTTATATATTACAAACCAATAAGTAACATTATTATATGTAAATTCAATATAACAGTAATCACCATAATATGAATATGCCCATAAATCATCTCCTTCAATATATTGCAGTATTGGAATATATGCTCTATAAGGCTATGATGTCCAATTAACTACAATCTATGCTGATTTACGATCATTTCCAGCCGGTCCCACATACATTTCTTCACCTTTAACAACACTTGCAGGTACTGTGCTTCCAGGAGTGGTAGAAATATCATACAATTCTTCTTTTGAAACCAATACACTTGTATCTGTTATAGGCAGTCCGATCATCTGACCTTTATATTTTATAGCTATTAATGTGCTTGTATCACTCATAAATTTAATACGTTTGTTTTACCATATATTTATAAGAAAATGTGTGTACCAGAAAAAACCCGATACACACCAAAATTTATAATCGAAAAATATATATGAGAGAAATATAAATCAACTCAATACCAAATAGATTACTGAATCATCGTCCATGGCATCCGTGGAAGCTGCAAGCTGAATTTGTGCAAACTTGTTATCGCACTGAGTCTTTGTATAGTAGTCTGCCAAGCTCTGGTGCTGTGTCAAGTAGTTTCCCTTAACCTGATAGTTTGCAGCTATGCTTGTATCTATTTCATTCTTTGTATAGTAGTCAGTCAAATCAACCTGACCTATACCGTGCTGTGTCAAGTATGCAGATACATCGTCTTCATCCATGAATGTAGAAATATCATTCTTACTTGCCTTATCCAAAAGCAATGCACCAAGACTTGAATCCTCTGACATTCCGTCCAAGAAGTCTACAACCTCTTTCCATTTATTGATTACCTGATCCGAATCTGCTGTGTTGCTGAATATCGCATCCCAGTCCTCTTTCTTCACGAAGTTATTAGAGACGTCTGCAATCTTTGCTCTTTCAAGAATGCTTGCATCGATATTCTCAACCTTTGTGTCATAATCAGCCTTCTTTACGTAATTAGTTGATACGTCTGCGGCAGATATTAAATTACTGACGTCTGGACCTAAGTTGACCATCTGACCAGCAACCTTGATTTGTTCTATTCTGTTTCCGTTTAATGTTGGCATAATATATTATGTGTTTATTTTATAGTACCTCTAAGCAGTTTTCATCTGAATTGTAAACAACTATGTCACTGTCAGCAATCGCTTGATTAATCATGCTGTTTACTTCAGACTTCTATACGTATTTATTTGGAATATCCTCTACAACGTCCACTAACTATTGAAATGCTGCAGTAGTAACATAATGAGGTTTAACCACATTGTTTACAACAATGCTTGGACTTGTATATTTAGTGTTTAATACAATGCTTGGACTTGTATATTTAGATGGACTTCCTACATTTATTCTGATTGGCTGATTACTCATAATCGTTTCCTTTCTTTTCCATATTTATTTTTATATTAGAAATTAGAGTCGTCCTCTTCTACAGTCCATCCGGTTGGTTTTACCTTACTGTCGTTTACATTACCACGCATAAAATCAGTATCTTCTTGAATGAATATCTTTCTTAAACCTGTCTAACTACAGTTATCTATAATACCGTTGAAATAGTTTACATAGCCATTAGAATCACCCCAAACATACAATTGATTAAGGTTTGTACAGCCTTCAAACATGTAGCAGAATAGCATATCATATGAACCTGGATACCAATAAGTTGGATAACCAGTCGTTGATATTTCTGCTGCGCCTATTCCAGTGCAGCCCTGATACATTTTATAACAACAGTAATCAGCCCATACTATATCTTTGTCAAATTTAAAATAAACCATACTTGTAAGTCCAGTGCAACCTTTAAACATTGAGTCATAACAGCTTTCTGTTAACGTAGTAGCAATTAAGTCAGGACAGCCTGCGCTTGTAAGTCCAGTGCAGCCTTCAAACATACTTTGATAACATTCATTATGTGTTAAAGTTACTGGAGATAAAACCAAATCCTTTGCACTAGTTAAATGAGTAGAATTCTTAAACATTCCAGGTGTTACACCATCATTGACATCTATAATATCGCCACTGACTGTAAAATCTCCAGTACCCATCAATGATACAGTTCCTGTATAGGCATATTTAACCTGTAAAGCCCCCTGATTTCCAATAGTTCCAAGTGTTATTTCATCACCTTCTGATAAAGTCTGATATGCTGTGTTATTGTTATATTTCACTGTTCCTGTTGCAGAAAGACATTTGAAATATATTCTGTTATCCGCTGCTAATGAAGTAACAGTTATAGGATTAGTCTGCAATGGAGGTTCTACCTGTATTTCCTGTATAGTCCAGTTTGTAGGAAGCCAGCTTGTATTAGTATAAGGATAATTATGACCTGATGGCAAATGAAGAATACTATTACCGGAATTTGTCGGTAACAAATGATAACAACAATAGTCCTATGAAAAATCTGTTATCTTCAAAGTTAAATCTGTTATCTTCGTATTATAGAACATTGAATTGAACTCATTAGGATGCTATATTGAAGTAGGCATACTTAACTCTGTTACATCAGTAATACAATCACCTTCAAACATATGATCAAACCAATCGGCATTCCATGTTGTAATATCTCCATAAATCTTTACTACATCTGTCTAACCGCTGAGATTATATGAAATACCTACTTTTACGTATAATCTATATCCTGTTGCACCTTCATATTCATAATATGAATTCCATGGGGTTGAAATATTATAAACACATTCTGGATGAATTTTCTAACCTCTTGATAATGTTACACTTATACTTCTGTCATTGTCTTTTCTTGTAGAATCAGTTAAACGTTTTGTTGCTGTTGAATCATTAGGATTATAGTTTTTAATAGTAGCATAGTAGCTACTTGGTACAGGAGTGCCACTATTCTTTCTACTAACACTAAAAGTAACTTTTACATCATCTTTTAGAGCCTCTATAGTAAAAGGTTTCCAGTTACCATTAAACAGTATTTTAGAGCCCATATAAGCCTTATTATATGGAATGCTGTTAACTATAAGCTTTGTAAAATTTATGCTGTTATAAGAGCCCATATTAGCCTTAAAATTAATTTTATTGTATGATATAGATTACATAAGGATCCTTCTCAGATATTTCATCATATTCAGCCTGTGTAAGAATCTGCACAGAATATGCGCCTGCCTTTACACCTGTATTAGTGTTTCCAATAAACCAGTTTCCGGTTGTTGAATCTATATGTGGAGTTACACCATTATTACCGGTATCTCCTTTATCACCCTTAGGGCCTTGAATTCCTTGAATTCCCTGTTCACCCTTATCACCCTTGTCACCTTTAGGGCCTTGTTCACCAGTATCACCTTTGTCACCTTTTGGTCCAGTTTCTCCTTGGATTCCCTGAGGACCAGTTGCACCAGTATCTCCTTTAGGACCAGTCTCGCCAGTTTCTCCTTTATCTCCTTTATCTCCTTTGTCACCTTTATCTCCTTTAGGACCCTGTGGACCAGTTGCACCAGTCTCACCCTTATCTCCTTTTGGACCTTGTTCACCTTGAATTCCTTGTAAACCAGTATCTCCTTTTGGACCTTGTAAACCAGTGTCACCCTTATCTCCTTTATCACCTTTAGGACCTTTTAATTCATTAAGTTGTTCCTGTGTAAAATCAGAATAAACAAAAGGATCACCTTTGTCACCTTTAGGACCTGTCTCACCAGTATCTCCTTTGTCACCTTTATCTCCTTTAGGACCCTGTGGACCAGTTGCACCGGTGTCACCCTTATCACCTTTAGGACCTTGCTGTATTTCAGCAATCATTGGTTCAAAAGTAGAGGGATCCAAATTAATGAACATATCTCTGATTTCTACCTTTGTATAGTAATCTCTTACATTAGGCGAAATTGTTTCTGATGAATTCTTAAGGTAATAATCAAGGAATTTAACTGTCTGTGTGTCAAATGTTCCGTCATTATAGTTTGGATCTGTATAAGCATATGAGAACTTTAATCCAAGCTGGCCATCAGGTAAAACTGCCAAAACATCAGAACCTACAGAAAGTATTCCATCCTATATGTCTGATTTATGATATTGAGCTTCTATATTCCTGTCCTGAGTGAAAACCGTAACATCAAAAGAAGAGAATATAGACATATCAATTTCTTCACCAGATAATGAACTTAAATCTATTGTTAATGAAAGATCTTCATTGTAATTTAAAATTTTCATGTGTTTAAAAGTATACTTTACATATTTATTATATAAAAAATGTACACGATCCTCACGGACAGTGTACACTGGAAAAGTTAAAAATTAATTATAAAAAAATAAAATTAAATTAAAAATTAATTAACTCTTTAATTAATTATTTGAATATATTAGTATGGCTCTCTGAAAAAGTTTTTGCATTTGTTTGCATTTCCTTGCTTTTTAACATATATTAAGAAAATAGACAGAAAATAATAACCTTTCCTGCCTAATTTAACTTATGTTAACGGAAATCTTTAAAATAATTCCTTTGATTTTGGTTTCTTCTTTGGTTCAGGTTCTTTCATCGGGCACCAGTTCTCGAAATCCCATTTGAAGAAGTCTGAACAAACAAGGTTATGATCCATGATTTTCATTGCTTCCTTTCTGTCATATTCTATCTCCATTTCATCAAACATACTTAATACTCGCTGTTTGCTTTCTTTCACGTTATCCGGCATAAGTTCTACTCCATATAAGGTAGATAATGCAGTTTTCCAGTCTATTCCTGCCAGAAGTCGCTTATAGAGTATATAACATCCAAACTAGAAATTTCCAAAACTTGGCTCCAGGAAAGTTTTCTCAGGATTCTTCCAGTCTTCATCTGAGACTTTCTCACACATACGTTTGACGATGATGTATGGGGTAAAAAACTCCTGAGAATTTACCTCAGAATTCTTACGACGAGAAACCCTCTCATCTGTTGCATAATTATTTAAATCTAAAAATTTCTCTATATCAATTCGTTTCATTTCTTGTTCTTCCTAAATACTTTATTAAATAACTCTATTATAGTATTAACCTCATTACTTGTTAACTTTAATTCTTTTGCTACCATTTCATTTGTCCATTCTTTATTATAATCTGGCATAAATGGCATTATTCCACTATGATGTCCACCTGTAAATACTATGATATATCCTATTGCTCTTACTAAAACAAGCTTACAATAATTTTTAAAATTATATGCTTCTTCTTCCGTATCAAAATTTATAAACATGCCTCTTCCATGAGATTCAATGCTTTCTTTTGTAAAACCCCTCTTTGCAACTATACCTTTATCAGAAAATAATATAGTACCTGATGCACCATGGCTTATTGCATATCCTACGCGTATATTGGCGTATATCGGCGTGAAATATTTTCCTAATACTTTACCTTTATGATTTCTGAAATTATCTTTATACTCACATATTTTCTTAAGTATTATCCTATAATCATCTATATTTAAATCTTTAATAAAATCAATATCATGTATATTCTAATCCGCTATCAATATTCCTAAATCTGCAAATTGGTCAATACCAAAATACGTATTAGCATCATCCTATGATATTTTTTCCACTTTATTAATATGAGTAATTATATCTTTATATACATTCCTCTTTGATTTAATATTAACCTCATGATCCTATGCTATTAAAAAATCTATAGGCTATATACTTATAACATTATCTGCACACTATATAGTTTTCTCTAAAAATTTTATATGTAAATCTTTACTATATGGTGGATTCATCAAACATATGTCGAATTTCATTTTCCCAATTTTCATTTTTCTTTATTTCTTTATTTACCTGTTTTCCATTCCCCTCCTTTTCTTTCTCCCCTTCTCCATTTCCATTTTCCTTCCTCGTGTCTTCCGTATCTATATTTTTATTTTCTTGAATTTCCTTCCTCAAGTCTTCCGTATCGCGGTTGTTTTTCCC
>Ga0326513_10001931_pt1 | contig 15521 bp, 14 predicted proteins | sample 2_2465_0518_D_FD_203654 | JGI IMG/M metagenome (GOLD analysis project Ga0326513, IMG submission 203654) | Bovine rumen microbial communities from UC Davis, California, United States - 2_2465_0518 | ecosystem: Host-associated > Mammals > Digestive system > Stomach > Rumen | place: USA... | reverse complement strand
TATATTTTTCCTGATGATAAAAAAATATCGGCACGGAGAAAAATATGATCTGCTATCAAAGCAACAGGTCCACAGTCAAACGCGGCTGTGGACCTGTTTGCGCCTTAAAGTAGGGTGCTTTAGGATTTTTTCTGTTTTAGCTACACCGTCAAGGATAGGAAAACAATCGGTGCACCTTCTCTAAACCTTTACTTTTTTTAGAATGAATGAGAGAAAAAGTAAAGGAAGGTGGGCGAAAGCTCAGGAAAAGGTAAAGCCTTGTCCGGAGATGACGGACTTTCGTTGTCGCAAAACCAACAGCATTTTCCGTTCGTTCTGATATAATCAGAACATACAATCGAAAACAACAGAACTGGAAGGGGATCGTTCTATGCTAAAAGATAAGGTCATCATCAATCGTCTGGAGCTACGCAACCGTCTGGTGATGCCGCCCATGGCCACGGGAAAAGCGGATCACGGTGCGCCGGACGACGCGCTGGTTTCGTATTATGCCGCCCGCGCAAGAGGGACGGCCATGATCATCGTGGAGCATGAGTATATCACGCCGGAAGGGATGGCGCATAACGGACAGCTGTCCATGGCGGAGGATGCGCTGATCCCGGCTTACCGGAAACTGACGGACGCGGTGCACCGGCAGGGGGCCGTGATCGCGGCCCAGATCAATCACGCCGGCGGCAAGGCACAGGATACCGGACTGCCGGCGCTCAGTCCCAGCGGCATCGCCGTGGGGGAAAGCAAGGTTGAGCAGAAAGCCATGACGGCGGAGGATATCCACCGTGTAAAGGACTGCTTCGTCGCGGCAGCACTCCGGGCAAAGGAAGCCGGCTTTGACGGCGTGGAGATCCACAGTGCCCACGGGTATCTTCTCAACCAGTTCTATTCGCCTGTCACCAATCACCGTACCGACGAATACAACGGTCAGACTCTGGAGGGGAGGACCCGCCTGCATGCAGAAGTGCTCCGGGCGGTACGGAAGGCCGTAGGAGAGGATTACCCCATGTTCATCCGTTTCGGTGCCTGCGATTACATGGAGGGCGGCAGCCGGATCGAGGAGATCCCGGCGGCGGCCAGGATCTTTGAGGAAGCCGGAGCAGACCTTCTGGATATCACGGGAGGGCTGAGCGGATTCATCATTCCGGGAAGAACGGAACCCGGGTATTTTGCCGAACTGAGCATTCCCGCAAAGAAGAGCGTACAGATCCCGGTGCTGGTGACGGGAGGCGTCACCGCGGGAGCAGACGCGGAGAGACTGCTGGAGGAAGGGGCCGCGGATCTCATCGGTGTGGGACGTGCCCTGCTGCAGGATGAGGACTGGTCGATGAAGGCTCTGGAAGAAGTCTGACCGGGACCGGGCAAAAGACCATGACGATCTGGTCTGCCTGCACAACTGACCGAAGCATGCCATCCACATGCCGGTGGAAGCAGGGAAGACCCGGTCCCGCAATGAACTCGGAACCCGCCCGTTCCAAGATCTGGAAGGGCATGGTATACTGTCATGAGAAACAAAGGAGGATACACGGCTATGGCAGCTCAGAAAACGACCAACAGAAAATGGCTTATCGCTCTCATCGCGCTGGTGGTGATCGCGGCGATCCTTGCCGCGGTGTATCTCATCACCCGGCCTAATGCGGCGGAAGGAGAGAAGACCGTGACGGTAAAGGTGGTGCACGCCGACCAGTCCGAGAAGGACTTCACCTATGAGACGGACGACGAGTATCTCGGGGAGCTTCTCCTGGATGAGGAACTGGCGGAAGGCGAGACCTCCGAGTACGGCATGTATATCACAAAGGTGGACGGCGAGCAGGCCGTGTTCGAGACGGACGGTGCCTACTGGGCCCTGTATGAGAACGGAGAATATGCCTCCACCGGTGCCGACCAGACCGTGCTGGATGACGGAGACGAGTTCTCTCTGGTATATACGAAGGACGCGTCGTGAAGCCGGACCTTCGCGAGCTGACGGAAATGAGCATCCTGGCCGCCCTGACCTTCGGGGGAAAGGTGGCCATGGCGTCGCTTCCCAATATCGAACCGGTCTCCCTCATGATCATGCTCATGACGGTGATCTACGGCAGAAAGGCACTGTATCCCATCTACGTGTACGTAATGCTGGAGATGCTGGTATACGGGTTCAATCTCTGGAATCTGGTGTATCTGTATATCTGGCTGTTTCTGGCAGTTCCGGCGTACTTCATGCGCCCGGTGCAGGGACGGCTCCCCTGGGCCATCCTGTCCGGTGCCTTCGGCCTGCTGTTCGGGCTCCTGTGCATCCCCGTCTACGGCGCCGTGGGGGGATGGCACATGGTGATCTCCACCTGGATCTCCGGCATTCCCTATGACCTGGTGCACGGTGTCAGCAATTTCCTCATCGCGCTGGCGGCCTTTGTGCCCCTGCGCAGGCTTCTGGAAAAACTGAGGAGCCGGTCCGTCCGAGTCTGACATATCAAACTGAAAAGCATATCAGGTGTTGTCTCAAAATGACTTTTTACAGTCAGAATGAGGCAACACCTTTTGCCGATTTCAGAGGCTGCTTCGTTCCAGCAGATCTTCCATTTTGCAATGCAAAGCCTTGCTTAGTTTAAACAGTGTTACAGCGGATGTTTTGTTGATATCCCGCTGCCCCTGCTCAAAGAGCTGGATTTGACGAAGCGGGACGTCCGCGTCTCTGGCGAGATCCGACTGAGACATTCCGCAGCTGTCTCTGCGCTGTCTCAGTTTTGTTGATGAACAGGCTTTTTGCATTCGCAGATCCATTTCTTCTGCGAATTGTGAGATATCCATTTCATGATATGGAGAATACATCTGAAGGATCTGCTCAAAGGAGATTACGGACAAGATTTCCATGAACGAGTATCCGGAGTGCCACTGGTAATAGGCAAGTGCCCAGCCGGCCCAGTATTCCGGAGATTTATCCAGATACATGGCATCATCAGCGTCCTGGAAGGTTACATGAGCCTCCTCCAGCATTTCCCGTGTGAATTCACAACCGTTCATTCCTGCAATGTAGCGGGGATTCCCGTCAGCAAATTGTTTGGCCGCCTTGGTGACTGCCAGCAGCTTGCCGAACAGACTGGGTTCGATACCCAGTGTCATGATTGCAAAGTCTGCTGCATGCCCCAGAATGTTCTGCGCGTTGGACAGATAGTCTTCATCGTAGGCGTGGATCGCCATTTTTGATTCCCTCCCTCAGGATGTCCAGCATATACAGTTCTTCGCTTACATCTGCCATTTGTTTTTTCTTTCGGTATTCTCTCCGTGCTTCTCGATCACGATCTGCTTTTTTTTCATAATAGGTTGCGGCGTCCGCTGGCTCAGCGTCGAGGAAACGAATATGCCGATAGGATCGCTCGCTTTTCAGTACGATCTGCTCGCCGAGTTTTCCCAAATGCGTAGCTTCAGACAGCTTCCGGAGCGAAATGGTGCCAGCTACGAAATCCTGCGCAAAAGAAAAGTAGGAGTCATCGGCGCGGTACCCGATAATAACGTCATAGGACGATGTATCCATATAGAAATTAGTTTGCAAGTATTCTTTGGCTTCTTCTGCGATGCTGCCGTTCTGCCAGTAGCTGCGGTGTTTTGTTAAGATGGCAAGCCAGTTCAGAATGCTATACTCAGGGCCGTTTAGATTGAGGACTTGCAAATCTTCAAGGTCCAATTCATACCGATTTGCAAATCCGTCGGTGTTTTTTGCACATGCCCATTCCTTGGCAAGCTCCAAGCTCTCTGTCATATAGAACCCGGAACCGTAGTCGTTCTGCGGTTTTCCGCCGCGGAAGACTGGAACTTCTAGTATGTGGTCAGAACCATGATAAACAATCATAGAAATCCCTCCTTGCCAGAATTATATCGCTACAGCGATACAATGTCAACGGGCTGATACGATCCGCGAAAACGGCAGTCAGCCGCATACGAACCAGATACAGACAAATCCCACCGCACACGGAACTGCGGTGGGATCCTTTTGGTCTCTGATCATGTGAGGCTTCACCAGATCGTTCGGCAGATCCATGGAATGATCCTGTCGGGCAGAATGAAGCCCGGCGACCCGCTGCCCTCCGTACGGGAACTGTCGGAGCAGCTGGGAGTCAACCACAACACCATCCAGAAGGTCTACAAGGAACTGGACTATCACGGGCTGACCACCTCGGTCCCGGGAAAAGGAAGTTTCCTCCGGGAAGATGCCATGCACCAGCTGATAGAATACCTCGATGAAAACGTGGTGCCTATCTTTAAAAACATGTTAAGAGGAATCCGCCACGCAGGGGCAACCAAGGAACAGACTTTGGATTTTGTCCAGGAACTGCTGGATGAGATGGAAGAACCGGACGAACTGATGTCAAAAACAGCATCATGACGACGGGACGCCGCAGATCAAAATGGTCTGCGGCGTTTTGTCATATATGATTAGTTAATTTGTTGACAAAAGACAAAGGAGTCTTATATATTTAGTATAGAATAATGTCGGCTGGATTACCGACAACCTGTCCCCCCGATTGGAGAAAGGAAAGAAGGATGAAAAAGAGATTAATCAGCATTTTGCTGGCTGTCGTAATGGTGATGAGTCTGCTTCCAATGGCAGCTCTTGCCGCAGACGATGATACCGCGGCCAAGATCAACCCGGATACCGGGAGGGAAACCGGTCCTGCTGGTAATCGGAGCGTGGCAATGATGCTCTATGGCGAGAGCATATCTGATGCGGTTATGAAATCTAACTACGATATTGATGATTTCTGGGCGGCACTGAAATCCGAACTGCAGGGTGTCCTCGCTAATGAGAAGATCCCGGAGGCAGAAGTCTATCTCGTCAATGATCAGAATCAGGAATATCGGTTGGAACCCACAGACGACGGACGAGGTGCATCTTTTATACATTCCTTCCAGCTGCGTACCGGCGGTATCCTTGCATGGCTGGACGATGTGTATGGCTGGATCATGGATTTTATTAACTGGGTCATAGGCGACATCCCCACCGTAGGTGAGTTTTATAGGATTTACCGGGTAGACAATGTACCGGAAGGAGATTATACGCTGGAAATCCGGAAGATCAGCGAGGACGGATATACGCTCTGGCAGCCGCGTAACGGATCTACCCGTGTACATGTGGGAAGTAGCGGCATGAACTACATCGGATATGAGCAGAGTCTCGGCAGCCATACCTTTACAGTTGACGTCGATCTTTGGATAATCGATTTTAAGGTAGAAGTCTGGTCCATTGATTTCAGTATGCCCGGTGTCTTCATGCGTACGGAAAAGCCTGGAATCTCGTTTACTTCCGCAGACATGGGCGGCCACCCCCTGCCCGGAACGGAATTTATGATGATCAACCGGGATGAAACGGCCAATATCATCAAAGCTGCCTTTGCATTGGGTAAGGAGACCTTTGAGAATGCCATGAAACTGGTAGGGACAGAAGGCTTTACCTGGAAGGATCTGAGCATTCTTTACAATGAGGTGCTTCAGTGGGATTCCGAAGCACAGCAGATCTCTCTGAACGACGACAATGCATATAAGCTTCTTCAGACTTACTGGGCTCTGGTTTCTGCTTCCGGAAAGGATCCGCTGCTGAAATTCATGAACAAGGATACCAACATCCGCGTTCCTGCGATCCTGAAGGCTACTGCAGATGAGAAAGGAGTAGTGAGCTTTACCGAGGATAGCAATGTGACTCTGATCTGGTCATTGGAGATCCTTCTCAAGATGGGGAATCTTGTATTAAACAGTGGGATCACTGACGAGATCATCAATAGTATCCATTTCGAAGACCAGCAGACGGAATCACTGGTCAAGGTCATTTATTGGATCCTCCAGTATGCGATGGATCAGGGCGTGAAGTATTGGGATGAGAACACTCAGACCATGAGTGATTTTGTCAATGACTGGATCTATCCGGTTCTGCAGAACGATCATCTCAAGGATTATGCCATTGCGACCCTTAAACTGTTCAAGGGCGAAGAATTCGTGAAAGAACATAATGATGTTCTTCAGTGGCTGCCGGATCATGCCTTCCTGACGGCGAAGATGCCCAGCGGATCTTATATCCTCATGGAGACAGGTGCTCCGAATGGCTATCTGCCCAGTCCCTTGTTCTATACTATGAATCTGGAGTGGCGTACCGAGAATAAACTGCCCTCCGAATGGTGCTACGGTACCATTGGCAATCTCGGCGTGATCGGACCCTACTTTGCGGAAAACTACTATACATTCCTGAGAAACAACAGCGCCGCCGCAATGGCAGATAACGTGCTTAACAAGATCAACGGCGGTAAGACTGAAACCCTGATTCAGGATACACTCTCCGGCGCTCAGGATGTGACAGCCATGAGCATTGCCTACTGGTCACATATTATCTATAACGATCTTGGCGGCAGCAAGGTCTATGATTCGGAAGTGGCACTTGCTGAAGATATGACGAAATATCTGTATACCTATGGACGTACATCACAGAACCTGCTGATGTTTGCCGACAAGGTGGCAAAAAAATCCAAGAGCGTTATCAGCAGCGAAGTGACTCCAGCTTGGACATACTATACCGCATCTACAAGTATCCGTACTAACATAGCACTGCAGGTCCAGAGCATCATGCGTGGCATTGCTGACAGTGTCGATACATCCGGCAGCAGCAAAGTTTCGCAGGCTGTGAAGGATACGATCAATGAGATGGCAAACAATATCGACACCTCCAACCGGATCATCAAGGAGACCACAGCCATTCAGAAACAGATCAAAGAAAGTGTTACGAATATAGCCAAAAAGGCAGTCGAAAAACTGATGAAGCCGCTCACCGATGCAGTCAAATGGTTTGTTAAGATGGCAACTAAACCGTGAGAGTCGATTAGATAAAACGACTAGATTTTAACAGAAAAAGATCTCAACAAGAGGAGCTTCGGCTCCTCTTGCTGTGTTTCTGCCGGAATTGTTTCGGATGAGAATCACTTCCTCTCGATCTTTCTGTTTGGTATAATGAAAAAAAGAAAGAAGACAGATCAATACCGAAGGAGAGATACAATGAGCAAAGTGTTATTTATAAACGGAAGTCCCAATGAGCACGGATGCACCGCCACTGCTATGGAGGAGACCATCCGAGTGCTGGAGGAGCAGGGGATCGAAACGGAGATGCTCTGGCTGGGAAAGAAGGCTGTTCCCGACTGCATTGCATGCGGGTCCTGCCAGACGAACGGAAAATGCGTATTTGACGATGAGGTCAACGCCATCGGAAGCCGCATCGATGAGTTCGACGGAATCGTTGTGGGATCTCCGGTGTATTACGGCGGACCCAACGGCCGTCTGACATCCTTCCTGGACCGGCTGTGCTTCAGCGTTCCGGGAGAGAAACTCAACGGAAAACTGGCGGCATCCATCGTGTCCTGCCGCCGGGGCGGTGCCAGTGCGGCATTTGAGCGGCTCAACCAGTATTTTCTTATGACGAATATGCACGTCGTGGCTTCCCAGTACTGGAACCAGATCCACGGGCATACCGCGGAAGAGGCCCGGCAGGATGAGGAAGGTCTGCAGACCATGCGCACTCTGGGCCGGAACATGGCGTGGCTCCTGAAATGCATCGAAAAAGGAGAGAAAGCCGGCGTGGATCGTCCGGTGCATGAGCCCATGATCCCCACAAACTTTATCCGCTGATTTTTGCAAGTATAGAAGTATTATGAAAAAGGAGGGAGTCTTGATGCAGAACATCCTGCTTGTCATCGATATGCAGAACGATTTTATCGACGGTGCGCTGGGAACCCAGGAGGCTGTGGCCATCGTACCAAAGGTACGGGAAAAGATCCGGAACTTTGACGGAACCGTACTGTTCACACGGGATACGCATGAGGAAAACTACATGGAAACGCAGGAAGGGAAGAACCTTCCCGTGCCCCATTGTATTCGGGGGACCGACGGCTGGCAGATCCGTCCGGAACTGGATGCGCTTCGGGTAACGGAACCCATCGACAAGAGAACCTTCGGCTCTGACAGACTGGGGAAGATGCTTTGTGATATAAACAGCGAGGATCCTATCGGGCGTATCACCGTCATCGGTCTATGCACGGACATCTGTGTCATCTCCAATGCTCTTCTGGTAAAGGCTTTCCTGCCGGAGGTGCCTGTCGAGGTGGATGCATCCTGCTGTGCCGGGGTCACACCGGAATCTCATGAGAACGCACTGAAAGCTATGGAATCCTGTCAGATTGAGATCGTTCGTCAATAGGTTTTGGGATTTCAGTCTACAATACGATTCTTTCAATAGGATGTAAGAAACTCTTGGAAAGAGGAACACAAGAATGCAGAAAAACAGGTTCTTTTCAGAAATCAAAGGAAATCTCGGATTCAGCTGTACGTGCCTTCCGGTGAAAAACGGAGAGGTGGACCGAAAACAGTTTCGGCGTCTTGCCGAGTCCTTTCTGAACTCGGAATTCAATTATTTCGATACCGCCCACGATGTGCTGGACGGAGGAGCGGAGCGCGCCTTCCGTGAGTGCGTGGCGAAAAAAGTCCCCAGGGATCAGTATGTTCTTGCCAACAAGCTGAAGGAATCCTGTTTCATGAAACAGCCGGATATCCGCCCGCTGTTTGAAAAACAGCTTGAAAACTGCGGCGTGGACTACTTCGATTTCTACTTCCTGGACGAGCAGAATCAGATGAACTATCAGATCTTCCGGGAGCAGGAGGCCTTTGAGACTGTCCTGGCCCTGAAGAGGGAAGGACGCATCCGCCGCATCGGCATCGTCTTTCACGATACGCCGGAGCTTTTGGACATCATCCTGACCCAGCATCCGGAGATCGAGGCGGTGCAGATCTGCTTCAATTACGCCGACTGGGCGGAACCGCCCATCGAGAGCCGCCGACTCTACGATGTCTGCGTCAAGCATGGAAAGGCCGTCTTTGCCACCGCACCCGTCAAGGGCGGGAGACTGGCGGAGCTGCCGGAGGAGGCGGAGAAGATCCTCCGTGACATGGGCGGCGGCAGCAGTACCAGCTATGCGATCCGGTTCGCGGCGAGCTATCCCGGCATGGCGCTGGTGATCCCCGGGACGAAGGATCCGGCCCATCTGGCGGAAAACTGTGCTGCCATGAAGGAGTTTCATCCTCTGACGGATGAAGAGATGTTTCGTGTCCATGAAGTCAGTGACGCCCTGTACAGTCTCACGGAGATCAACTGCATCGGATGCGGCTACTGCCTCAAGGACATAAAATGCCGCAACAGCATCCTCATTCCGGAGCTGTTCAAGCTGTTTAACAACTATGTGCTCTATCAGGACCGGAATGCCAAGTACTATTACGCCAATGTCCTCACCAACGGACACGGAAAGGCTTCCGACTGCGTCTTCTGCGGAAGCTGCGAGAAGGTCTGTCCGCAGCAGCTGAACATTCGTCAGCTCCTCCGGAAAGTGGCGGAGACGTTCGAATGATCAGGTAAGCCCGGTCTGTGATCAGACCGGGTTTTGCTGTATGTGGAGGAATACCGCCGAACCACTGCAAACCGTCCGTGTTCGGTGACAAATCAGAAGGAGACTGGTGTAAGCAGCAAAACTGCCTGCATCAGTCTCCTTTTTGTTTGTCATATGTTGTGGAACAGGGAAAAAGATCAGATAGCGGGATCGAAAAAGGTCTCCCTGCAGGTCCGGTATACCAGCGGATTGGGATGATATTCCGGGGAGTTCCAGATCTCCACGTCACTTTCACCCTGCGCCACTTTCAGCGCAGCGGCGATGGCGGCACTGCGGGATTCACCGGCGTCACAGCAGACGAAAAGATCGGCCCCGTCCGGGATGGATCGGAAGAACTCGTAGATCAGCTCCGCATGGATGGGCTTGAAGCGGTGGGGATTACTCTCCTCCGTAGTGTCCAGGAAATAGAAGGCCCGGGCATTGGGGGAGGGTTCCAGTTCCCGCCTTGCGGAAAAACAGAGGATATACCAGGCATCGGAATCCGGGATCTCGTGGATCACGGACCGGATGGGACTGATGAGGATATGGATCACTTTTCCACCAGACCGCTGACGGCGATGATGTGCATGTTCATCTCCGTGCTGATATCCGTGGCCACGTCGCTCAGCCAGATCTGACCGGAGCCCATGCAGATGCCCTGTCCGTTGACGAACATGTTCTCACAGGTCTCTTCCTCCATGACCTGGCGGTCACTGTCATCCACTACCTTGTCGCTGGTATAGGCCAGAAACTCGTCGGCATTGTTGACGGTGACGTCGGGATAAAGGGTGATGGGGTAGGAGATGAGCTCGGCGATCTCCGCCCAGTCACCGTTTAAGTACGCATCGCGGACGGTGCGTGCAAAGGCTTCCACGTTCTTCTTGCTCATGGAAGTGACCATGCTGTAGTAGCCCGCATCCTCCGAAGAGGTATCCTCATCGGCAGTGGGAAGGAAATGATAGGTCTCGCCGCCGTCTACTTTCACCAGAAGACCGTCGTCGCCTTCTTCCGATACCGTTACGGTGATCTCTTCATCCTGATCGCCGGGGATGGTGCCGTGAAGGGAATCGCCCTCCTGGGGCAGATACCAGCCGAAGGAGTTGCCGTCGATCATAAGCCCGACATAGAACCCTTCGTATTCTTCCTCATCCGAGGGATTGACCGTCAGGAAATTGTTGTTTTCATCGGAAAAATACCCGGTGCGTGTCCATTCCTTCGCTTCCGTGCTGCCGCAGCCGGACAGGAGAAGGAGGCACAGGGACAAAGCGGTGAGAAACGCGGCAATGGATTTCTTTTTGATGATCATAAATTATGTCAACCCCTTTCCATCTCAGTGTATCGTATCTCGGATTCCCTGTCGATGAAAAAACAGTGACGATTCTGATAAAAATTAGCTCCGCGGCGGGCAGGTATCCTCAAAGATACCAGATATCGTCAACTACCCATTCGCCTTGGCGGGTGGGTAGTTGACTGGAGTACCTCGTTCTTTTTGATTGACGATACGATTATAGCAAATGAGGAGAGACGGGAAAAGAACGGTCTTCGCCGGACAGACCGGCTGTGTGCTGCCTGCAACGGAGATCCCGGGAGCAGCGGGCATGAGAGATGTCGAAAACAGCGATCTACCATGGTATACTATCAGCAGAAAATCCCATTGAGATTAAGGAAAAGAATCATATGAGAAAACGATACGAAACGGATGTGGCGATCCTCTCCGTGACCACTACAGAATTCCGGGCGGTGATGCACTTCCATGACTGGCATGCAAAGACCTTTCCCAATGACGATCAGATCTATGATGTGGCCTCATTCCGGCGGGACGGCAGGGAACATACCCTGGTGCATGCCAAGATCGGGGAGATGGGAATGACCGCGGCGGCAGCCACGGCCATGAAGGTCATCTATACCTTCCGGCCCAGATATCTTATCATGGTGGGCATCGCGGCAGGCGTGGTACGGCCCGAGCTGGAGGAACAGATGTACGGAGATGTCATCGTGGCGGATTCCGTATGGAACTATTCCGCCGGAAAGTTCGTCAGTCCGGATAAAGCGGAGATCGTATACGGGAGCATCGGGTTCCTGCCCCGCTCCACGACGGAGCGGATCCCGGAGGAGATCATGCCCTATCTGCGGAAGGCGGCGCAGTCGCCGGAGAATCCCTGTCATGTGTACATCGGCCCCATGGCCTGCGGCAGTACCGTGGTGGCCAGCCGGGAACTGCTGGAAAAACAGGTCTACACCCAGTATCAGCATACCGCCGGGCTGGACATGGAATCCTATGCGGTGGTATATGCCGCCAATCATGCTTCCGATCCCCGGCCCGTTCCCATCATCGTCAAAAGCGTGTGCGATTTCGCCGACAGCGACAAGTCCGACGACTATCAGCGGTTCGCCGCCTATTCCAGCTGCGAGTTTGCCCAGTTCCTCTATGAGAAGATCCTTCCCATGGGAGAGGAGCCGGAAGGCTGACCGGATAAATCTCCGCAAAAACAATCATCTCCCGTACCAAAGGGTACGGGAGACTTTTTTCGGAAGAATACAAGACGTGTGTCACTTCTGTGCGATCTGTTTGTCATAGGACTGCAGGATGCAGGCCATCTGTCCGCGGGTCAGGGTGCCGAAGGGTTCCAGGTTTCCGCGGATCCCGGCGATGAGGCGGTAGTGGACCGCCCATCCCATGGGAACGGAGGCATAGGCCGTTACGGTGCCGCTGTCCGGGAAACGGCTCAGCTCGTCCGACGGCTCGATGGCATATCCGCGGAATCGCGTATAGCGGTGCAGGAGCGCCACGAACTGCTGGCGGCTGATGGGAATATCGGGACGGAAGGTGTTGTCGTCGAATCCCACCGCGATATCCTGCCGTACACACCAGGTGACGGCATCATGGTAATAGTCGTTTTCGGCGATATCCGTAAAGGGAACGGTGCCGGAGACCGCCGGCTTGTCCGCCAGGGAGTAGAGCATCTGGGCGGCCTGGCCGCGGGTCACTTCCTTGTCGGGAAGGAACCGCCCGTCATCGGCGGTCATGTAGTTCTGTGCCACACAGTAGTCGGCGGCACTGCGGTACCAGGAGTAGGATTTCACGTCTTTGAAGTCCGTGCCCTCGTCCACCGGATCCGGCGCTGCCGTGAGGTCCGGGGAGGGAGTCTCCGGGGGATCCGTTTCCGCGGGCTTTTCATGGGACTCCTCACTGAGCATGGAGGAGAGCATGATGGCCATCTGTGCACGGGACACCACGCCCTGAGGCTGGATGATAAGCTGTCCGTTTTCCCGGGTGCCGGAGATGATGCCCCGGGCCACCGCCCACTGCATGGACGTTTTTGCATAGCTGCTGATGGAATCCCGGTCGGCAAAGAACTCCAGACCATCCCGCTCCGAGGCGGGATCCTTCAGGATCTTGGTGGTGTATTTGTACAGTACCGATACCATCTGCTGCCGGGTGATGGCGGCATCCGGAAGGAAGTCTCCGGAGGAGTAGCCGGCCATGACGCCGTTGGCGGTACACCAGGTGATGGGATTGTAGTGCCACTGTCCCGGGAACACGTCATTGAAGCGGGAGGCGGTATTCACCGCGGGTGAGCCGGCCATGGTATAGAGGATCTGGGCTGCCTGAGCGCGGGTCATCTGACCGTCCGGCTGAAACTCCGTGGAACTGACGCCGGCCATGATGCCCTTGTCCACGATGTCGTAAACATAGGAAGCATACCAGGCGTCATCGGGAACATCCTGAAAGGCGTCCCGGGTCATGCCGATCTCCAGCACCACATCCTCTTCGGGCATGGTGAACATCCGGGAACCGTTTTCCCCGGCCGCCATGGTCTCCGCCAGATCCTCCGGTGTGGAGGCGATGCGGGACACCTGATAGGGCTCCTTCACGGAGGTGTTCAGGACCACCGGTGTGCCTGCCGCGGCATGGGCCGGTTCGGCCTGGCAGTCGCCGCGCAGCGTGTTGTATAACAGTGCGACGGCATATTCCTCTTCCGGAACGAAGAGCGCCTGAAGTGTAATGTCATGGGCCGGCATCACGCCGGTGAAGACGGTCTTTCGCCGGTTGGGCTCCGTCAGAGTCCGGGCGGAGAGAGAATCCGCCACCACGAAGGCGGTGCGGTATCCTTCCGCAGGCTGTGCCTCCACGGTGAACGTGTCACCGGCATGCAGCGACTGATCCGACAGCGTAATGACGCCGGACTCGCTTTCCTCCGCAGTGAGAGAGTAGGACTGGCGGCTGTCGCCCCGCACTCCCGTCAGCACGCCGAGGGAGCCCATGAGGGCGATGATCAGCAGAAGCGCCATTCCCGCATAGGACATTCGTTTCAGCAACTCGATCACCTCGCATTACCAGAACAAAAATCTAACAATCGGATATAACAGAAAACCGCACAGCAGGGACGCGAAAGTTGGGGATATTCGTTTGGAAACGAAGGATGATCTTCCACGATGAAAAGTGCGGTTTTCTGTTAGGGACCGGGTGTCCCGACCCCCAGTCACATTATACCGTCCCGCCTCCGGAAAAACAACCAAATATTCCTAGTTATAGAAATAATTGGTTATAATAACCAATTATTAAGAACTAACATAATTGACATAAAAACCATTAATGATACAATGAGGACACGGTAAAATGGACGTTTGCGTCCGTGAAGAAAAAGCAGATATCCAGATATTATGTAAGGAAGACCCTGTCCGGCCATACAGTGAGGAGGTGAGGGTCGTGAAGAAAACAAGAGCATATCTGATCCTGACTCTGGCCATCCTTCTGATCCTCTCTGTGGGAGTGCTGGCAGGAAAGAACGTCATCGATTCCAATGCGGTGCAGCATTCGGTGACGGCCCCGGAGGTCAGCCACGCTGCCGTCAGCCTGTCCCAGACGGATCTGCCGGCGGGCAAGACGCTGGAAGTGACGGTGCTGCCGGAACACGGCTACCGCACCGCCTTCGTGTGGATGGAGGACGCATCGGGAAACCGCATCACCATGACGGAGGAGAAGGAGACGGAGTATAAGGCCGTCATGCCCGATTCCGACGTGACGGTGGCGGCGGTCATCCTGCCGCAGGGTTCCTTCGGCATCCGCTGCGACTGCAGCGATCCGGAGACCACCGTGCAGGCGGAGCCTTCTTCTGCCGCACCCGGAGAAGAGGTGCGCGTGACGGTGCAGCTGCCGGAGGGGAAACGGGTGCAGTCCGTGGAAGTCTCCCCGGCAGAAATGAAGCTTTATACCGTGCGGGGCTCCGGCGTATATACCTTTACCATGCCGGAAGAGGACGTGACGGTGCAGGTCTCTCCGGGAACCCGGGTGTTTTCCGATGTGGAGGATACCTGGTATGAGAACTATGTCTATGCCGCCGTGGACCGCGGCTATATGGCCGGCGTCGGTCCCGGGCTGTTTCAGCCGGAAGAGCCGGTGACCCGCGCCCAGGCGGTGCAGTCCCTGTACGCCATGGCCGGATATCCCGAGACGGAGCTCCGGGCTCTCTATGCGGATATCCCCGAGGGGACCTGGTATGCCAAGGCCACGGTGTGGGCCGCCGATCACAATATCCTGAACGGATTTGACGATAACACTTTCCGTCCGGACCTTCCCATCACCCGGCAGCAGATGGCCACTGCCATCCACCGCTATGCCTCCAACGTGATGGCCATGGACGCCACGGAACGCAGCACACTGGCTCCCTTCCAGGACCGGGACAGCGTCGCCGGGTATGCCAGCGCCTCCGTCAAGTGGGCCGTGAGCCGGGGGATCCTGGACGGGATCACGCCGGATCTTCTGGAACCGGAGGGGATCGTGCCCCGCAGCCAGCTGGCCGCCATGCTGCTTGCCCTCAATGACGAGCGGCCGTCCCAGCAGGTGGTGAGTGAAGCGGCTCCCGTGGAGGATGTGCCGGAAGTCACCGTGCTGCCTTCGGAGGATCTGGAGGATGTGAAGGACGATGCCTGGTATCTTGACGGCGTGAACTTCACCGTCTCCCACGGATACATGAGTCCCATCGGGGAACACGAATTCATGCCCAAGGGCCTCGTGACCCGTCAGCAGGCAACCCGGATCCTTTACGCTCTGGACGGCAAGCCGGCAGTGACCGGCACCGTCAGCTACGCCGATCTTACCGG
>Ga0326513_10001930_pt1 | contig 15521 bp, 5 predicted proteins | sample 2_2465_0518_D_FD_203654 | JGI IMG/M metagenome (GOLD analysis project Ga0326513, IMG submission 203654) | Bovine rumen microbial communities from UC Davis, California, United States - 2_2465_0518 | ecosystem: Host-associated > Mammals > Digestive system > Stomach > Rumen | place: USA: California... | reverse complement strand
CCTTCTTTAGATTGAATAAGTTTAAATGTCTGTGGCATAACTACAGCTCCCTTTGATTGATCAGAATGGGTATTCTGTACAAAATAAGTGTATAGACTTGAAAATTTAGAGGGAGTTAATGATATTGTAGAATGTATATACGTTACATCTTCTGGATCCCCACACCCAATACTTCTACCAAAACTAAATGAATCCATAATATAGGTATAACCTTTAGAATAAGAACCAATAATACTACCTGATACACCTATCATCCTACTGATTGTATCAGGATGACAGAATATATCTAAAGCGTACATATAAGGAGTATCCGGAGGAACATTACTAGAAGCATTCATTTCAATGTATTTCCTTACTTCTGTACGTTCTTCTTCAGTAAGTAGCTTAATATTTACTTTAGGAGTGCATCCTGTGTCTACTGAAGCACCATCTTCTGCCTTTTCGTAGACTATAGATACATTTAGCAATCTACCAAATTCTTCAGGAGTAGGTAACTTACTCAAAGGATTAGATGTATTTATAGAGTTTCTTAATTCAACTAACTTCTCATAAAAATCTCCTAATATGATAGGCTCATAAGCATAACTACCTTCTTCAGTTAAAGCCAATTTAATATCATACATTTCTGATACAATATCATAAGTAACTTCTTCATAACCATCAAATGTATAATCTAGATCCATATTTTCTACTGGTTTTCCAGTAGTCTTATCAAGTAGTATTACAGTATAATCTAAATCTGAGTGCTCATTGGTAGGTTTAGAGAATATTTCTAATCTATCAGAAGAATACTTATTTAAATTAATAGTATCATTAGAATGTTCACGATTATACTTATGTAATGCATCTACAATACAAGCTCCTATACTATTATTATTACTATTTGCTATAGTCACATAGGAAGTACTATAATCACCAAAATTATCTTTATAAGTATAATAAAAACCAACATCAGTACTTAATGCATTAAGGTCAAATTGTACATAAGCAGGACAAGGATTAGTTACTTCTACTACTTCATGTAAACAATCTTCCCCTGAACCACCTCCACCTGTATCAGTCATTACAGGTAATTTAAGATGTTCCATTATGTCTGTGTATGCTGCCATTATTTCATTGTAATGCTCAGGAATAAACTTAAGTTTTTCATAAGCACTTTCACTGTTAATATCAGTCATTGGTTTCGGTATCATTGGCATATTTAAATCCTATTACTTTCCAAAGTCTTAAATAAGCATCTTCTTCATGGTCTAACTTAGTTGTAGTACTATTATTTAAGTCTATCTTCCAGTAGTGACCTGTATCTATTAGATGACATGTATTAGCTTTTATACCAAATAAAGATTTAGTTTCTACTAAGTTCTTAAGAATCCATACAGGAATAAACCTACAGTACTCTAAATTAATAGCTCTACTTGCAGTGGTAGTATCATTATTACCCCATATAAATAAGAGTACATCAAAGTTAGTAAATGGTTCACTTAAGTTAATATCACCATAATCTAAGTTACCTGAGAAAAGGGTAGTTACATTAGTAGGAGTATCCTTACCCCATATAAATGCAGGAGTGCTTACAGCAGGTATTAGAGAAGATAAAGATATAGTAGATATTGTTTCTTGGTTTAGATTCTTAGCTAAGAGATTATCTCCATCTAAAGAAATAGAACCAACTAAATTATCAGTCTTTACTCTTAATGCTCCTATAGCATCAGTAAGGATATCTAAAGAATCCTGTACATACTCTATAATAGAGTTATTAAGTAATCCACTATTATAGCTAATAGCATCTAGTACATATTTAGTATTAGCTACTTCATCCGTACCAGTATTAAAACCACATAGAGGATAATCACATCTTAAATCTATATGACCTTCATCTGATACTTTAATAGCAAACTCTCTATTATTAAGAGAAAATACAATACCATAGTTACCATTAGAGTATGCCTTAAAAGAAATATCGCCTAGAATGCTGTTATTTTCGTCTAGAATTGATACTTTATGATAAGTAGTATCAATACTAGGGTAAGTACCTAGATGAGCTTTAGGATGCTTTATTTTGATGGTATCGAGGAATGTATAAATACCTGAGATTATTTCATCATTATCTAATCTAGGATATTTAGCTAATATATTCTTAAAGTATGAATTAAATGGAATCATTCAGAATACCCCACTAAGTGAACACCTGTTACATCTTGTGCTGCTACCTTCTTAAGGGAAGCTAACATATAACCAGTTCTATGACCACCCTGTTGTGAGTCAGATACAATTACAGAAATACCTTTAGCTCTAATATCAGCAGTAGGTTTAATTATTCTAGAGGTATAATAGACTTCACCATTAAGATATAAGTATCCTTTCTGATAATCACACTTATCTAAATCAGATACTTGTAACTGTACATTATCATAATTAAAGGATAATCCACCACCTACTTTAAGTAAAGCATACAGAGTACCATTCTCTAAGGTAAATTCTTCATCAGTAGAAAAGGCATAATCATCATACTCATATCCATTCTTAAGTAACTCATCTATACAGTAGATATCTTGTTTACTGGATTCTGCATTAATAGAAGAGATTCTAGTATCTAAACCAGAAATAAGAGTTCTTAAATTAGTATCTAGTTCTTGTAGTGCTGCATAGATACCACTAGATTTAACACCATTAGATGAATTCTGAGTTACTGTATCATCTAATGTAAGATGGAATTGATTAGATGTAACAAACTGATATACAGCATCAGTAGTAGGTATATTATTACTACCTGCTGTAATAGTAGTATCTTTAGTAAATGATACTCTTGCTTCTAGTTCTTCTAGTAAACCATGAAGAAAAGCATAAGTTACTATAGAGTTATCTACTTCTGCATTAGTAGGTACTGTACATGCTAAATTAGGAGATAGAGTTAATTCACTATTGTTTACATGAAGAGTAAGTAACTGATTAGTAGGATCATAAGTAATCCAAGCTAAAGTATTATCTTCACTGTCTACCCAATAGATATTACCATTATATAAATGTACATCAGAGAAAGTATTAATACCTGTAAAGATGTTATTCTCTGTTATCTTAGCAAAGTTATTCTCATCAAGAGAATTTTTTACTGCATCTATATAAGCTCTTAACCATTGTTTTAATTCAAATATAAACTGTTCTATTTCTAATAGCTTAGGCATATTCTCAGATATGACAGCTAACTTATCATATGCTGTATTAGCTTGATGATGACAGTTCATAGAAGGAGAAATAGGTCTCATTATTTAAATCCTTGTAATATTGGTTTAATGTTAGTAGGCATAACATAATTATTAAGTACATTCTGCTGTTTAACAGTATCACAAAGCTGTTCATATCTCTGTAGATATAATTGAGCTAATTGTACTGTATCAGGAGAACCAATAGAAATAAGAGCCTTATATCCTATATAGGCATATAAAGCTTCTTCTAAACATGTAGGTAGAAATACTTCCTGTTCTAAATTTTCTGTATTTGGTTCAATATATCTATGCCTTGCTTTATAAGTTACAAATACGGATTTGTCCTCATTAGCATTGGGTATCTGAATAGTATTGTATGAAACCAGAAAATAAGAATGAGGATTATGACTATCATTAAGAGGAATAGGTCTTCCTTCTTCATCATATATTCCTGTTATCTGTAGGATATCATCTTTAAATGGTTCAAAAGGAGTATCTAAGATATATTTATGTAGCTGTTCTGATTTAAAGTTAGTTCTAGCAAAGTCTTTAGTAAGAACATACATACTTATCTGAGGATACTGTTGTATTGTTAATTGCTTTTCCAAAATAGGGAACTTATTATATAAATCAGTAAGAGCTTGATTTATATATGTAATAATAGCTGGAATTCTTTTATTATCATCCCAGCTTAAATTAATAAGTTCACCGTATCTAATGGAATCAATTACTTGGTTTAATTGCATATGTCTCCCTATACAATATAAGTACTGTAACCTGATTCATAATCATCATCGTCATCAAATCTATTTATGGAATAAACATTATTAGGTTCTAACTGAATCTTAGTCTCTACGTTAGGTTTCCATAAATTCATTTTAGACAGCATGGATATAGTATCTAAAAAGTCATCATGTCTAGATAAAAATCCTGAAGGTGAGACTAAAGTTATTTCTTCTATGGCTTCTATCATTCTTGAATCATCCTGTAATTCTTCAGGGAAATAAAACTTATGCATCTTAAACCAAGGAACAACAGAATTAAATCTAATAAACTTATTAGTATTAGGTCTTATACCTGCTTTAGTAGCACCTTTCTCTCTAGCTAGATTGATGAACTGATTTCTTCTTAAACATTCTTTTTGGATTATGTCTATAAATCCTCCCTGTTGTCCTGTAACTTCTATACCTACCTGTACAGGATTATAGAGAGAATTAAAGATAAATAAATCTTCTATAGATTTATCTATAGATTGTTTCTTTACATTACCATCAACCCAGTAGAAATCACCATTATTAGAATATGCCCATACAGATATAACAGAATAGTCTGCTGATTCTTTATCCGATACTGCAAAGTCTGTAGTAATGTAAAAGTTAAAGTTTTCCTTATTAGCCATGAGGTCTTTAAGTGAATACCATTGAATTTCATTACGAGTAATAAGTCTATCTTCATCACTCATAATACGTAACATCAATTCCTGATTGAATGCTTGTATAGTACCTGTAGCCATAGCTTTATCATACTTATCTCTAACATATTCATAAGTAAATCTACTTTCCCAAGCACCTCTAAATTCTTCTTTAGAACATGGAAACTTTTCACATACAGGATATACGTTAACTAACCAAGCACCTGATTCTACTGCTTTATATAAAGGGTCTTTCTTATTAAATGGAGTACCACACCATATAATCTTATGCTTCATAGGATGTAGAGCATGTGTTACTGCTTTATAAACGGTATTCTCTATATCCCCTACAATAGTAGGAGACTTAGCATCTTTATCTGATAGTAAGTCATCTAGTACTGCTATCTGAGGTCTCTTACCTTGTCTCTTAGTACCACGAATACCTGTATTAGCACCATAACCTGTAACTACAAATACATGTCCTTCTTTGTTAATAAATTTCCAATAGTTTTCTGTAAACTTAACTTCAGGTACATACTCTTGAAGGAAAGAAGATTCACTATAACTGGTTTCTAAGGAGTCTCTCATAGCTTTAACACCATTATCCATAGAATCAGATACATAGAGCATATAAGTAACCTCACCAAAGTTAGGTAACTTACCATATACTCCTAAATAGAGAATCAGATAATGTATAAGAGTAGTCTTAGCAAAACCACGACAACAAAGATTGCATATATCTCCTGATTGTACAAATGAATCCAGTAACTTAAGATGTGCTACTGGAGAAGGATTTTCTTCACCTTTACCATCATGTACTAACTTAATAAAGTTAATCATATCTAGGGAGAATTCAGAAGGCATATAAGAAGGGTCAGGAGCATAAGAAATCTCATTAAGATAAGCATCTACTTCTTTTTTAATCTGCATATTCTGCATCCTGTACAATATGACTATTTAAGATACTTTCAATATTTCCACCTTTACGTAATGCTTCTAATTGAGCTTTAGCTAACTCTGTAGTAGCTTTACGTAACTCTGTAACTGTATCAGTTTCTTTAACTGATACTGCTAATTCCATCTGTTTTACTTCAGGCGGTTTAAGTGTATCCATTAAAGCTTTAGCTGCTTGAGAACGTACTAAAGGTTTAACAGTAGGGTCTAACATTATCTCTCTTTGTACATTAATAGCCTGTTGAAATACTTCCTGATTAATAATATAAGTAGGTATCATCATAGACTCAAAGAGTTTAGATACTAACTTAGATTTATTATAGGCAGAAACCATAGAGTTAATATCTTTATCAGGTACACCTCTATCTATTAGGTCTTGTACTCTCTGAGGGAATGTCTTTCTATATGCCTGTATATTAGTATCACCCATGGCTTTATAGGTAACATACTTAACTGCATATAAATAAGACTCTAGTTTAAACTTACCCTGTGATATTACATTAGTAAAACCAATAAGATTATCTTGTATGGCTTCTCTTGCTATAGGGTCGTTTAAAACCTCGTTAAATCGTTCTACAATCTCTTCTGTAACATTTCCCTTAAGGTTACTAGGGAGACATCTCTTAAACTGGTCTATGCTTAAATTTTCCATGAATTTTGGCTCCTAATTAAGTATACGTCTATATAGCGTATTAAACCTCCCCTTATCAAGAGGAGGTTTATATTTATTAGAGTATATCAAGTGCTCTGTTAATAGGAAGAGTACCTAATGAATCATACCATAGACCAAATCCCGGTACTTTCCATCTATTAGTAATAGCATCTAAACCAAGAATAGAATCATAGATACTAGGTACTCCCATAGCAGAGGTAGCCATAATACCTGCTAAAGCTCTAGAAGGTTTCTTAACTAATGAATTTAATACATTGGTTTGATTACCTAATAAGAACTTAGTAAATGGTAATGCACCTATAGAATCAAAGTACTGTAAGCTTCTAGGGAGAGGATTAGAATAATCAATAAAGGTTTGCATACATTGTCTGAATGCTTCTTCCTTATTGATATGCTTATCTTCTGTAAGATACTTAAATTGAGCATATCTAGCTGTAATATCACCAAAGGTAGCTAAATCACTTAAATGTCTATAAATCCATGATTTCTGGTCTCCAATAGCATTATGTGCAAATGTCTGTAATTCCTTAGGTAAGTTTCTATCAATGAAGTCTTTAGCTAATCTATCTGATTCAGTTAAGTCTTCAGCAATAGTAGGCATAGCACCATGTTCAGCTAAGTAAGAGATAGGTAATGCTTTCATAGAAGCTTCTAATCCTCTTATACGTGCTCTATCAGCTTCAGTAAGAGTATTAGTTATTTCCTTGGTTTTAAGCATATATCTTTCTCTACTCATTTCTTTATACTTGAGTAAGTTATTAAGACCTTCTATCTGATACTTACATACCTGTTCAGGACTTAAACCAAGAACAGAAAGAGTAACATTATTAGAAAGGATATTATCTACTGATACAGCTACACCTTTGATAACTAAGTTTTCTTTACCCAACTTAGTTAAGTATCTTAAGAATGTTTCACCTTTAGCTACATAACCATTATGGAAGATATGAGATAAGTACTCAGTAACAGAATGCTTAAGTTTATTATTCCATTCTAAGTCATTCTTATCTATCTTATTAGCAGAGATTTCTCTATAACCTACAATACCTGTTAAGTATCTAGTTTCTACAGGAACACCATCTACACCATACTTATCTTTAAAGAACTTCTTCATTTCATATGGTAAAAGATTATAGATTTCTAAATATTCTGCATTATCTGTATCTTGCTTAAGCCAAGTAAAATCATGCTTATCATGACGTTCTTTATATAAATCATCTAAAGCTTGAGATACTTGAATATTCCAATCAGGAGCTTTCATTCGTTCAATAATAGAACCATAATGGTCTCCTAATGCAGAGGTAAACTTAACATGTCTATTAAGATACTTATCTGATTCTTTCTGGTTTAACTGGAAATCACAACCAGTAAGTTTATTACCAATACCAAAGGTAGGAGTAATAACACCATCAATACTCTTAGAATCTAATGGCTTATAGTTAGGACTATTAAGTTCTTGGATTCTTCTATTAATGTAATCTGATACTGCTTGGAATTCCTGTTTTTGGAAAGTAGGTGATATCTGAGTAGATTCTACTTTCTTACCACCTAAGTATACATCTGATTTATTTCTACCATTAAAGATATCAGTTAATACAGGTATACCATCTACATAAGGTACATTAGGCATATGCTTAGCAGATACCTTATAGTATTCTTCTCCAATTATATGGTTATAAAATGGGTCAAATTTAACTTTACCTTCATCCTTATATCCTGCCCATTTATAAGCCTTTAATTGAGATTTAGGGACTACAGTAAACTTATTAGGTATCTTACCACCATGGAGTTCTCCCTTAGGAATATGAACCTTCTGCATTGATTCTCCATATACCTGAGAGTATTCCATTTTCTTTAATCCATTATGAATATTAAGAATCTCCATTAAAACATCTAAGTGCTTATTAAGATTTCTATATACATTACTATTCTTGGAATCTAACTTATCCATTACAGATAAAGTAATATATCTATCTATTTCAGGAACCATATTAGTATGGTTACTAGCCAGTTTAGAACCAGAGAAATTAGCTATTTCATAAGCATTGTTATAACCAATACCTGAAGTATTAATACCTGTAATAAGTTTATCTACTAAGCCCTTAGAAGCATTTACATAGAAATTACCATAAGTACCATGACGAAGATTATTCTCTATTCTATTAATCTCTTCTTTTCTATATGCTTTATCGGTAAGTAATTTACTTAATTCCTGCTTAGAATAACCATTAATATCTACTAAGCAACTCATATCAGCTTTAAGAACATACTCAGACATTTCATTAAGAGTCTTCTGAGGAATATCCTCAGTAGCTTTACGTATTACTTCATTAAGAGCACTAGAAGCATTTTCTCTAGCTTTATCTATTGTTTCCTTGGCTTGATATCTAAGCTTAACATATTCATAGTTACCATCAGATACACCTTCAAAGGATTGTCTTAACTGATTAGCTATATCTTGGAATCCTTCAGAAGCAGGAGGTAATGCATCCATCATAGCAGGTAAGATATCTTTCATCTGATTAGCTATCTTACTGTCTTGGTTTGTCTCAGCTAATCTAAGCTTTTCTTCAACCCTAACTCTATTAAATGTAGTTTTTACAATAGAAGATATAGCATCTGATATCTTACTTGATATCTTACTTAAACCAAATGTAATAGCATTCTGTATCTTTAGATCTGCTTTAGATAACTGCATCTTCTCTGCTAGGTAAGCATCTTCATCTCTAGGAGCTTTCTTACCATATTCATTACAGAGGTCTACAGAACGCTTAAAGATATCAAATATCATACTGTTAATATTATTAGATGGTTTATTATTAAGAGAACCAGAAATAGTATTAACAAATCTAGCTAATACAGATTCCTTCTTATCATTGAATTCTTTTCTAAACTTAGCTCTATCAGCCATTTTATCTAATGCTTTACGGAAGTCAGCATTAGTAAGAGAATAAGTAATAAATTCAATCTGAGGGTCTACAGTATTAGTATCTCTAAAGATATAGTTATAGATTCTTTCAGCTTCTTCTCTAGAACAATCAAAATCTTCTAAGGTTAAATTCTTAGCAGCAAACTGATATAACTGAGTAGCTAATCTATAAGCATTAGCATCATACTTAAGATATTCTAAAGGAATGTGAGAATATTCATGTACAAATACTTCTGCATGAGAACCAGTACCTTTGGTATTAAAGTTAATATAACCAGTAGGTTTAGCATTAATAGTTTCAATAAATGCACTACCTTGAGAGTAAGCTAGGTTATTAAGATAGTATCTTACATCTATATGCAATGACTTAAGCATATTAAATACAGGGTCAAGATGAGATGTTTCTATACTTCTGGCTCTATCCTCTGAAACCAAGGAATCAAATAAATCCTGAGAATCTTTACAGGTTAAGTCTCTATATACAGCAGTATCATATACATTCATATCCTCATCAGATTTCTGAGTAGTATATTTATGTCTTCTTACAGCATTTATAGTATTTTGAATAGTATTATAAGTAGCAGAAGAAATAGCAGAAGCTATTCTATTACCTATAGTCTTCTGAGCTTCATAATTTTTAACATTGTCATAGCTGTATATAGTAGGTTTCTTTCCCTTACCTTTAAAATAATAATTAGCAGGGTTAGCATCAGTACCTAGATAAATTACATTATCTTCTAAGGATATATTACATACCTTATCTATATTAATACTAGTTAATGTACTGTTATAATCATAAACATAGTTATCTTCATTAATAATATTTTCAGGAATAGTAATACGAGTAGTACTTATTTCATCAGGAGTTTTTTTAGCATTCTTTGTACGAATTTGATATACCCAAGAACTAAAAGCATTATTCCTATCATTATTTGCATTTCTTAAAATTGTATCACTAAATCTAGCTCTGAATTCCTGTAATCTCTGAATAGCTCTTCTACCTTCTTCAGTATTAGCATTATAAGAAGCTTCAGTCTTTAATACATAATTAGCAGCTCTACCTGAAGTACTTGAAGTAGGTTCTGTAAATTCAAGAATATCTGAAAGATATATTTGATTATCCTTACTGATTATAAAGGTTATTTTAATAGGGGTAAAATTATCTAGGTATGTTTCAATAGTAATAGGCATATGAATAACATCCATACGCATAGTAGGGTCATTAGCATACTTCTTTTCCATATCCTCATAAGCTTTCATAGCTTCTTTATGGGCTTCTTTAAGAGCAGGGATACGAGATATTGTAGAGTTATAAATCTTTTTATTTATAACAGTACCATCTGAATTAATACCAACTACAATATGAGAACCAGAAGTAAAATGAGGAGTTTCATCCACTATATTCAAGGAAGGTAATTCCCATTCCCTATCAACATCCCCGTCTTGGATAAGATTCTTTTCAGAAAAGTTAATTACATTATTTTGATATTCTGCTATACCTGAAATATCAGAAGGACTCTTCTGAGTTCTCATCATATTAGGTGTAACTAAACCACTCTCATTACAAGTAAGAATCTTACCATAGTAATTAGCTATATAAATATCAGGTTTATTACCATTAGCTAAATCTCTATTAAAAGAGTAAGATTTTATTTCTCTTCCATTGGTTTCATCAATACTTACAGTATATTGTTGAGTATCATATCTCTGTCCTGTAAGACTACCTGAATGAGTAAATCTTCCATCATATTCAAGATTTAATAATTCATTATCTCTATTTTCTGTTGGATTAATAACAGTAAACTGATGAATTCCTTTTTTAAGGTGTTCATTAAGATAATAAGCATGAGTTAAGTTCTTATTCATGCTACTTGGAATTCTATCTGTAGCATTAGGAGCAATAGCAATAGTACAACCATGCCAAGGAGATGATGAGTCTTTTTTATACTGTTGTATTTGCTGATTAACAGCAGGGAGTAACATAAAATCTATGGCAGAATCCATCTTAAAGATAATTTGCTTAGCCTTAGTCTTATCTAATCTTTCTCTAAGTCTGTCTACATATCCCATTATAAAATTAGTATATGCTGTTGCTTCATCAATACTATTATGTTCAGCATCCTCACCATATTTTTGGATTGCAGAATTAGTAATATAGTCTAAAGTATCAGATAAGTTAACATCAGTAGCTTCTACTATAATTGATTCAGCAGTTTTATCCAGTGGTTCAATATTAAGATTATCATTTAAGAATTCAGCATCTTTAGCTAATTCTTTTACCTTAACTAAATCCCTATTAGAGATATTATTCTGTGTAGTCATTTGAACTAACATAGCAAGAATATCATAGCTATCAGGATTAGTAATATTTAAACCAAATAACTTATGTGCTTTATGATTAAGTAATTTAGTAATACTACCTTCTTTACTAATGCTATTTATATCTCTAGCAATATGAAGAATATTAATTAATTCTTTAATACCTTCTGGTGCATTCTTAGTAGTCTTAGCATTTTTCGTTAATTTATCCGTTACTCTATCATTTCTAGCCTTTGCTTGGTCACTAATAGCATCAGTAAATATCTTAAAGAATGAAGACTCATATTGATTTTGTCTATACTTAACATAATCGTTAATAAGTCCTTGTATAGACTTACTTTGATAAATTTCAGCATTTATGTTTGTATCCCCAAGACCTAATGGATTATTAGTATCTATAAGGGCATTGTGTAATTCCTTAATAGATGTAAGAGTAAAGAGATATTCTTTATTCTTAGTAAGAGCTGTATAAGCAGCATTATTATTTTCTTTTAACCAACTAATAAAGCCAGCAGTAGAAAGAGTTTCTACTTTCTTCATTTCTTTAGCAGATAAAGAATCCTTTATCTTATTGATTTGTTCTGTAGCATATTTTGCATCAATCTTAAAGCCTGTTAAATCACCAAAGGCAAACTGATTAACAATAAGACCAGTACCATCTTTAGCATTTCTAGCTTCTTCTAAGAGGTTCATAATATTACTTATTTCTAAGCAAGCATAACCTGTAAGAGCTTCCATACTACGTCTGATTTCAGCTACATCAGAAGAAGGCATAAATTCTGCAATCTTATCTAATCCCATTTGAAGATTATTAGACATTTCTAATAATGGTAAATAAGCAGTAAGAGCATTATTTATGAATGATTTATTCATAGCTTGAGGTACACTCATTCCAGTACCATCACCAAGGAACTGCTTAAGGTTAATCATTACAGCATCATGAACACCTGTAAATGCACCAAGAGTCTGTCTAATTATCTGTTGAGCTTGAGCTATATTAGAAGCATCAAAACCATGAATATAAATAGGAGAGAATGCTGAACCAAGAGAATCTTTAGCTATTTTGCTACCAAATCTTACAGAAGTATCTCCACCTCTATAGTGAGCAGTTACCTTATTGTTATAATCAATAAGTCTTATAGCTGCCATAACAGCAGGTTTAAGAGTATCTAAAGACTGTTTCTGAGTACCAAATAAGAATTGAGTAGATATAGCATTAAGAATAGTTTCCTGTTCTTTATAAGTAATATCCCCTAAGGATTTATCAGGATAATTCTCTTTAAGAATCTTTTGTACTATAGCAGTAAATAATTTACTTTGAGCTTCTACAGCCCTATTTAATATAGCACCTCTTTCTGATGCTTCTACTGTAACAGCCTTAGCTCCTGTAACTGTATCATGTAAGCAAGTCTTCTTAATATTCTCAAAGAGTTTATCATTACCTTCAATAAATATTAAATAATCAGTTAAGTCTTTATCAGGGTCTTTTAAAACTTCTGAATACATTACTGTATTACCAAGTTTATCTAAAAGAACTAAATCACCCTTATTATATCTTTTAAAATTATCATAGATACGAGTTAACTTTTGTACGTCCATTGTTGGACCTTTAACACCTGCTAATCTCTTAGATAATTCTTTAGTAATATTCTCTGCAAGATGTGAAAGTAATGCATCAAAACCAGCACCATAAGTACTAGGCATAGCTACTTTCTTCATTACATCTCTAGACATAAGACCAGCTATCTTAGCATCAATAGAAAGTTTTTTATCAATATTAAAGATGTCACATAAATCATTAAGAAGATTGATACTTGTATTAGATGCTTTTACATCAGATACACATCTTTCTATAAATGCTGCTATTGAGTATTGTTTAGCTGTTTCAGCAGATTGCATATATACATCTCTGAATTTACTTGGGTCACTAGCCATAAGGGAAATAAAATTACCAAATGAAGTGCCCTTTACTTGTTGTAAACTCTTAGGAATCATACCTACAGCTACAGCTTTAGCTATTGATATATCATCAGTATTAGAGAATACATCAGACTGTACAAAGTGATGTGAAGAACCATTATTAAGACCATCTACTTCAATCATGTAATGGAAGTTAGTTAAATCGCTACCACTTAAGATGTCCTCCATTACCTGAAGTCCATTTTGCTGTAAATCATGAATTAATAATTGAGCAGGTAATGCCATTTTAGTCTTAAGGAATGCTTCATCATCCTTTACACCTTTATAGATAGTAAATTGAATAGTACTAAGTACCTTACGAATGGTAGCTACACTAAAGGATTTAAGGTCAATGTTACTTAATTCATCATACATTGCTTTAAATACTTTTCGTATTTCATCAAAGGTCATCTTATCTACATCTATACCATAGTTAAACAGGATAGTAGCCATAGCCATAGTCTGCTTAACTTCATTAGTAGAACCATCAGGATTTTTAAGAGATACTGTACCTACCTGAGAATTAACAATAGTGAATAAATCTCTTACAGGTTTAAATTCACGGTAATCAAAGATAGGACTATCAACTAAAAATCTGTTATTAGGTGTCATAACAACAGGGAATACTAATTCTTCTTTACCACTTAATCCCTTAGCATATTCATGGAATTCTTTAGCTCTACGGAATATCTGTTCATTCTTTTGGGTTCTATAAGTTTCAGGATATCCTTTAAGTTTATCTAAATCCATTCCTAATGCTCTTTGAACATTCTCTGGTAAATCAGTCCAATATTTAACATTAGGATCATCCATTGCATTGCCTATGAATTCCATATAGGCTGTTTTATTAAAGGTACGTCTTTCAGTAGACTTAAAGGCTAATTCAACTAAAGGAAGAGGTTCATTCATTACACCATTAGCTTTATATACAGCTTTTCTATTAAGGTATACTGGATTACCATTATTTAAAGTAGTACCAGTAACTCTAGCTAAACCAGTAAATGGAATAATCTCTACTTTAAACTTAGCATCTACTTCATTACTACTCTTATCAAGAGTTTTATAAGATACATCATGAGTAGTTACTCTATGAATAGCTTCATCATTCTTAAATTGATTTTCTAATTTATCTTGGTATTGCTTGAATTCATCAATATTATTACCAGCGTCTATTCTATAAGGATATTTCTCATTGGTTTCATTAAGTAATTCTTCTAATACATGTCCTGTACGTTTTAAACCATTACCATCTGTATATTCATACTTTTCTAAGCTTTCTAATCTATTGTTTAAATCTACACCATCATTGCTTAAACCATTAGTACCATCAGTAAGTTTAACAACTCTTATAGAATTACCTTCAGGTTTCTTAGAATGGAAATCACCATTATTATCAACATACTGTTTACTTACATAACCTTTAGCTTCTAATAATTGAAGAACACGAGCACCTAATTCAGCAGCTATTTGTTCTTCTATATTGGCTCTAGAGTTTTCACTAGCTAATCTTAAACCAATAGAATGAATAGCTTGTTTACCTAAAGACCTGCATAAAGATTCATAATCACTAAACTTTTCTCGATACATCTTAGCTTTAGCTTTAGATGAAATAACATTATTGGCTACAAGAGACTGTAAGAATTCTTCTGACTGTCCCTTAGCAATCATCATAATATTATTTAAGCCTACAGCAGCTAATACATTAAGAATTTCTTCTGCATATACAAGATTACCATTAACATTCATTCCAAAGATTTTATCTATTATTAAATCAGAATCTAAGAATCTTGTACCTTCTTTAGCTATACCAGTAATTACTTTCCATACATCATGTAATTTCTTTTTACCTGCATAGTCTGGATTATTGGCTTCAATAGTATAATCATTGGCATGATTACCTAACATTGCACATCTATTGCCTACTACTGTTACATCATCTGCATATACAGAATGATTTACATATACTCTAGCAATATTATGTACGTTATTAGATAACTTAGCTGTACCTGTAGTTGTAGAGGAAGCATTGTTAGCATTAGCATTTCTATTAACTTTAGCCTGAAGAATTTTAGC
>Ga0326513_10001929_pt1 | contig 15526 bp, 18 predicted proteins | sample 2_2465_0518_D_FD_203654 | JGI IMG/M metagenome (GOLD analysis project Ga0326513, IMG submission 203654) | Bovine rumen microbial communities from UC Davis, California, United States - 2_2465_0518 | ecosystem: Host-associated > Mammals > Digestive system > Stomach > Rumen | place: USA... | reverse complement strand
TCGCCAATTATCACTGGGACAGACTCGGTGAGACAGTTGCTCATGGAATGATGGCAATCGTCCGGGCAGGAAATGCATTCCTCACCACAACAGACTTCCTCGCAATTGGTACCGCACTTGGTACTGCCGTGAAATCATGGTTCGAGGAGATGAACTGGAATGAGGTGGCACAGTTCTTCGCTAATAAACTGAATGCTATGATTCATATGGCGGAAGGTTTCGTGAAGACAACTCTGTCCGATGGTGCATCAATCGGAAGAACGATCTCGGAAGCAGTCATCACATGGTTTGACACTGTGGACTGGAAGGCGGCAGGAGAAACGCTCGTCATTGGATTCAACGGTGCTGTGGAAGCTCTTTCCACATTCCTCAATTCCGGTGAGATGTGGGAGAAAATCACTGATGCATTATCAGTGTTTGCGAATGCACTCGATGACATGGACATCGAAGGACTCGCACAGAGTCTCGGAAATGCATTCACATCTGCTGTGGATGCGCTGAGAGAATCCGGAGCACTCCATTCTGTCGGCAGTGCCATCGGAAGATTCTTCGGTGCATTGCCGTGGGGAGATATGCTGAGAGCCGCGCTCGAAGGTGCTGCATCCGCATTCGCCGGCGTCATTGAAGGTTTCTTCGATGGGGGCGGTGGAGCTACTCTCGGACTGGTATTCGCCGGTGCATTCGCTCTGAAGATTGCTGGTGGACTCGCCATCGAAGCAGGTAAGCAGACGATTGTGGAAGCCATCAAGGATTTCCTCAAGCCGTCAATATCCAGTGGCGCAAAGACAGGAATCGAAGAAGGCGTCAAGGAAGCCATCTCCGGGGTCGGTCTTGGTTCTCTTATCAAGACTGGTATCGAAGCACTTGCCACATCTGCCGCATTCTGGGTATCGATTCCTGTGGCTATCGGTTTTGCATGGGCGTGGGACAATGCCAACATGAAAGACCAGAACGAGAAGACCACAAATGCCGGAAAGAACAACACAGAAATCTATAAGCAGAGATATGGTTCTGACCCGACAACAGATGCTGTCATGCAGCCGGAACTGTACAATCAGAGAATGGCTTCGATTTCTGTGGAAACCAACGGATTGGATACTGCTGTCCAGGAATTCAATGACTGCATCAACACCATTGAAAACAGGTCGAAGGAAGGCTGGGATAACATCAATAGCACCTGGTCTGTCGGTGGTGCTTCCCTTGCCGCAAACAACAGTGCGACATGGGGCGGTGTAGCAGTAACCACTGCAGACAAAACAGGAACGATGGCAAGAGATCTCGCTGTAAGAACGGCAGGTATCGTTTCTGATTATGGTTCGAAACTGAACACGATCAACACTGATACCGACAGCAAGTGGTCAACGATCACTTCCACAACATCCGGCAAGGTAACGACAATGGCTTCCGACCTTGCTTCGAAATTGCAGGGTATTGTAAGTGATTACGGTTCAAAGCTGAACACGATAAATACAGACACCACAAACAAGTGGACGACCATCGGTTCATCTGCCGGAAGTCTCGCTGGTGCAATGGCAGGCAAAGTCTCCGGGGCTGTCAGCGGCATGAAGGAAGGATATGATTCATCTCTTTCCGGCATGAATACCACAACAAGTTCCAAGTTCGGTGACATGCTCGGCATCGCTGCCGGAAGCACGGTTCAGATGGACAGGAGCGTATCCGATAACATGTCTTCCATGGCAGGGCACGGAACAGGTTCCGCTGAGAGTCTGAGAAGCACGGTATCTGATAAGATGTCCAGTGCATTGTATTCGGTCCTCTCTGCAGCAAGTGATATGGCCGGTTCCATGAATGTGTACCTGGGCAAACCTTCAGTACAGCTCCCGGACATTTCCGTTACAGGTGCTGCAAAAGGTGCCGGTCTTCTCGGACAGGTTATCATGCCAAGCTGGAACATTTCCTGGTCATGGTTCGCTCAGGGTGGTTTCCCGGATGCGGGCATCTTCCTTGCAAGAGAAACAGGCAACCCGGAAATGGTCGGTACAATCGGAAACAAACCGGCAGTAGCAAACAACGATCAGATCGTAGCTGCCGTAAGCCGAGGTGTTGCCGAAGCAGTTGCTCAGACACTGGGCAGAAATCAAAATTCCGATCAGCCCATCATCGTAAATGTGGATGGCAAACAACTCTTTGATATAATGGTAACGAGGAATAACGAGACGGTCATCATGACCGGGGAAAGCCCACTTCTCGTATAAGGAAAAGCAAAGGCTGATAGTCCGAAAGGATTGTCAGCCTTTATTCGTATGAGGTGAACAATTATGGAAATTAATACACCTTGGTTAAAAAATAAAGCGACTGGGATCGTCAGTGTACGGTCTGATAAGGATGACGTTTTTACTACTAGGGGCAATCCTGCTGTTATTGACAACATGAGCAACCTCGTTAAAGTGGACGATTTGCAGATTGCTATCAATCCTGTACAGGACTTGCACGGCTATGACCATCCGTGGGTAGGGGGCACAGGCGACAACGTTCTGAATGCAAGTGGTTTGCTGTCTGCATCATTTACAAGCAATAGCGACGGTACATACACATTCACCAAAGTGGCTCAAAGCGGTGTGACAAACCGTGGCACATCACTTGCTCCTGTAAATTTAAAAGCCGGGAAAACCTACACGCTTTCGTGGGTGTCTTCCGAAACGAACTTTGCGACAAATGTTGCGACACCACGATATAGAATTACTGGGACGAGTGAATATGAAGTGGCTGATACAAAGCCATCAGTAGCATCCAACGGATTGAAAAAAAGCACTATCACCCTTGAACATGATTGCGATGCAGTTCAGATTTATCTGAACAACGATAATTACAATATCGGTGCCTCGTTTAAAGTTTCCGAAATCCAAATCAATGAAGGCAGTGATGTTTTGCCGTGGACACCTTACGAAAACATCTGCCCAATTAGCGGATGGACAAAAGCCACGGTAACATCTTCACTGAAGAATCTGCTTCAGAACACATCTTCAAGCAGTACAAACCACGGCATCACGTTCACAAAACAGGCAGACAACACAGTAGTTGCAAACGGCACTGCGGATGAGGATGCCAGTTTCATTATCAATTTCACTTGGAATTTAGATGATGGTGATTATCAAATGAGCGGATGTGCCGAAGGCGGTTCTGCCGATAAGTATTACTGCTTCCTGTGGGATAGAAGCGCAGGCACAAGGGCGAAAGATTGGGACGGAAACGCTTCAGACTCTTCTTTAAACCCAACGCAAATCGTCAAGGTTCGGCTAGAGCATGGTGTTAACTATGGCTTTTATCTGCGAGTAAAAGCAGGAGTCACTGTCAGCAATATCATTTTCTATCCGATGATTTGTGCAAAAAATCATGGCACAGTCTATATCAAGTACACAGCAAAGACTGCCACTATCGACCTTGGCGGAACACGCTACGGCGGCTATGTTGATTTGAATAGTGGAGTTATCAGAGTGACAAAAGGCTATGTTGACTTAGGCACTGTAAACTGGTCTGTATATAGTTCTGAAGCACCCGGACTTGTGTATACAGACGCATTAAAAACCGCAATTGGGGCAACAGACGGCAAAAAAACGCATGGAATTTGTTCAGCGTATTGGATGGTAAACAATACTGACCACACGGTATATCCGACACAGCCCGACGGGTCAATCAGATTCAGGTCTTCAGATGGCAGAATATATGTGAAAGATACACGGTTGACAGAAATGACCGCCGCTGAAGTAAAAACAGCCATGAGTGGTGTGCAACTGGTATACACGCTTGCAGAAGATTTCAGAGTCAGTTTAACGCCGTCAATTTTGAAACTGGCGGGTGGTATCACATATAACTTTGCAGACACGGGCAGAGTCGTGAGCATCAGATATATAACCCCAAACTGGCAGAGTCTGATCGACCCATCGAGCATGAAGGTGGCACGATTCGACCTTGATGCCGGAGAGACCACAGGCCGAAACCTGCAGGGATACCTTCTCCGAGACAGACAAGCAGTCAAAGAGAAGATCGAGATGGAATTCCCGCCCATGCAAGCTAGTGACTACCATACGATGATGGACCTTACTAAGGAGCAGTCATTCTACGTGCGATACTACTCACCGTATTACGGGCAGTGGAGAGTGGCAGACATGTATGTCGGCGACAGGGAAGGAAACCTGTACTACAACTATCAGTCCAGTTATCCGGAAAGTCAGATGTGGACCGACATCAAATTCAATTTCATTGAGAGGTAAGGCCTATGATTACTACTTCTCAGAATTATAAGGATGCAATCAGCGCAACGAACCGGCACTTCACATTCACCGTGACACCTGCAACGGGGACATTCCCTATCTCACAGGTCGTCTCCATTAAGATTGCGAAGAGGGGAGCATCAGAACAAAGGCTGATGCCCGGTGAGTTCTGCAAATCTCAGTGCAAGATGCAGACCACAGCACCGTTGCTCGGTACGTTCACCATCACCTTCAAGGTCAGCGGAGCGAGTGATGTCATCAACCTCGGCAAGTACTGGGTCAACAGTTGTGAGTATGACGACGGTAAGAAACAGTACACCGTAACGGCATATGATACCCCGCCATGGTTCGATACCACATGCAACACCGGAAACCGTACCGTGTCTGCCATCCTCTCAGAGATGCAGACGAAATCGGGCATGGGTATCAGGAACCGAAATCTCATCACGCTGTCGTCCATCAGTGAAATCGAGGAAGACATCACATGGTCTGAACTGCTTGCACAGCTTGCCGGTCAGCAGGGCTACTCGGTCAGGACGAATGCAGGAGACCTTGAGATTTACAAATACGAAACGGTCAACTACACGATTCCTGCCCGAAGGATCTATGCTACCGGGCTGAAGCTGAACAACTCCAGTACGACCATTGGGTACTATCTGGTGAACGAGGAGTTCTCAACCGGAAGCGGATCATATGGTATCCGCTACAAAAACCCGTATATCACATCCAACGATCAGGTCGCGGCAATGGCCTTCTATCTGAACAAAAGCTACACGCCGATGCATGTCCGGTTCAATGGGGATCCCGCTCTGCAGATCGGTGACATTATCACCGTGTCGGGAACAAACGGAGTATCGAAGACTTGCTATGTCATGGACATTGACATAACCATCAGCGGCGGACTGGCAATGGGCATCAACTGCTACAGCAATGAGGAAGTCCGGACCGTCATCAGTGAGAAGCCACTGGACCGGAAGCTGAGAGAACTCAGATCATATACCCAGTCCTCCGTGGAACGCATCATGGATGTCATCTTCAAGTCGGACAGCGGGTATTACTTCGAGATCGATGCGAACGGAAATCCGATCACCGAGCCGGATCAGACACCGGCAGGGTTCCAGATCACCGATGCATCCATGACACAGGGATGGCGTTTCATCCTTGGCGGTCTGTACCACAGCAACGATGGATTCCAGTCCGTGTCGAACCTGGCCATCTCTGCGGATGGGCAGATTTACGGCCAGTTCCTCGCACTGAACTCGGTAGGGACTGAAGCACTGGAAGTCAGTGCACAGGATGCGATTGATGGGTCCATCGCCCACATCACATATGACAGCGATGGTATGCACATCGCAAGGAAGAACTCAGCCGGTACCATCGTCAGTAACTACCAGTCACTGTTCACGGAACTCGGCATGAGGGTCACGGATAAGCAGGGCAATGTCACACTTAGCGCAGAGAGAGACACGGTTGATGCGGCGAATTTGACTGCCGAGAATTATCTGCGAATCGCAGATGAGGACACAGGAATCAACTCAAGATTCCAAGGGTTTCAGAATAGCATTCATAATAAATTCCAATTCGGAATTTTCTGGGAGAAATAACGCATGGTTTATGTTGGAGCAGACTGGGTTGAGCTTGATTACTGGACGAGTCCAACGTGGGGCGATTATGACGCACGCATGAGAGTCCTTGCCCGTTCGTCACAGAACGTCGCGGGGAATTTTTCCAGAATCGAGTTCAAATTACAAAAACGAGTCACAGGCGGCTCGGCATATTCGCTGGATGACCGTGAGTTCACCATCTCAATGTCGGGCCATAGTGCTTCTCAGACGTGGAACTTCGGTTCTGTATCTGATACAGACTGGCAGGATGTTGGCGGCGATACTTCCGATATGCATTGGAGCAACGTTGCTCACAACAGTGACGGGGCTTTAACCATTTCGGCAAATGCAAGCGGCGACAGACCGATGGGCGGAACATTCGATACCGACATCACAATCGAACTGCCGACAATCGCAAGGACGAGTGTCCCGACAGTCTCACCGAATCCAATAACTATCAATTCTGGAACTAACACGCTGACGGTTTATACGAACCGCCAGTCAAGTTCTTTCACACATACTGTCAGAGCTGATGTCTGGAGTTTCCAGGAAACAAAAACGGGAGTCGGTGCGAGCACGACATTTAACATTCCCTACAGTGTTATCAATGCTATTCCAAGCAGCCAGTTAACAGCCGAGGGAACGATCTATGTAACTACATACAGCGGCTCGACACAGATAGGCAGTGAGCAGAAGGTAGTGTTCAAGATGAACCTGCTACGCTACTCCGTACCGACTGTCAAGCCGAACCCACAGACATGGAGCAACACCAGTTCAAACACAATCACGGTCACAACGAACCGCAAGTCATCCAGTTACACGCATTCGGTTCGCTGTGAACTGTGGGGATACAACACGACCAAGACCGGAGTGGGAGCATCCACAACCTTTGCGATCCCGTACAGTACTCTCAGTTCGATGCCTGACAACCAGACATCGTTCACCGGCTCTGTCTATACACAGACATACAGTGGCAGTACGAAAGTTGGTAGCGAGATTAGGTCGACGTGGGTGGTCAGAGTGGACACATCCAAGGAACACCCGAATGTTGGCTCGATTACTGTTACTGACACGAACACGAAAACGTCCTCTGTAGTATCGAGCGGACAGATGGTCAGCGGCATGTCGACATTGAAGGCAACGATTCCGCTGACGGTCACGGGGTCATATACCCAACTGGCGAGTGCTACGGTCAAGTGTGGCAACAAGACACAGACCTACTCGCTGTCAGGAACCAGTCAGACCATCACATTTACCTTCGACAAAGTGACGGCTTCTTCTCTGTCAGTTACGGTCAAGGATAAGAGAGGAACAAAGGCGACAGGATCTAAATCTTGGACTCTCCTCGGATATCAGCCGCTGACACTGACCGGCTCTGTATCGCGTCCGTCAGCAACAGGCACAACTGTAAAAGGTACGGTCAAGGGTTCTGCTTATGGCGGCAAGTACGGGTCATCGACAAACAGCCTGACGATCACAGTGCAGAGCAAACTGCACAGTGCTTCCAGTTACGGCAATACAGAAACCTATACACAGGCAATCAGTGGTAACGGTCAGCAGAGTTACAGCAAGACCATGACCTTCACGCATACATTCCCGTATACGGACGATTATGACGTGCGGTATACGGTAGCGGACCTGTTCTCTTCAGCGACATACACCAGTCGCTTGACTCAGGGCTTGCCGATACTGTCGTGGGATGAGACTGAAGTAGATGTGTGGGGAGACCTGCACATCCATTACAGAGCATACCCGGATTATTACTGGGGATTCGGAAGTACGATGAATGCCATCGCTCGTTCGGATGGTGTCCGAAACCTTCTGCCGAAATACACAGGAAGCGTTACGAAAGACGGCATCACATTCACGGCAAGTGCTAATGGCGTTGTTACTGCTAACGGAACAGCCACAGCGCAGACTCAGTGGTCTGACGTGTTTGAATGGAATCAAGGGACTGGCAATTACTATTTCAGCGGCTGTCCCGATGGTGGCTCGTCTACAACATACGATACCTATATGTGGGATAGAGATGCAAACGCAAGACCGAAACAGTGGGACGGAGAGACGGCAATCGTCAGTTGCTACGGCGATACACTAGACCAATCGAAGCAGGTCAGACTGGAGTATGGAAAGTCCTACTCTTACATCATCAGAATTGAGAACGGCGTAACAGTCAACAATCTGAAGTTCTATCCGATGGTTCGTGAGTATCGAATCGCATCTAACACCTTCTGGCCGTATGCACACTCGAACTACGAACTTGACCGATTGCTTACAAACGTATTGAGGTCGAACACATTCACATCTGCATCCGTGTCAGTGCCTGCAAATTCTGCAAAGTCCGTCAATGTGACAATCACGATTCCGAGTGGCTACAGAGTGAAAGCAATTACAAGAGCATGGACGAACGGTGAGGTTCTGATTGCACAGTGCAACTCGTCAACAACAAGCACTATGACATCAGCGACAGTGTGGGTTCGCAATGTAACATCGGCATCGGTGTCGGTCACAGTCACAATTGAAGTGCTTTTCATTAAGGAGGAGTTTGTATGAGATACATTACAATCGAAATTCAGAACAACGCAGACGGAAGCGCAACATTTCCGAGCGAATACAAGACATGGGACGACCTTCAGAAAGCAGAGTCAGAGTTTCACAAAATCCTGATGTATGCGGCGATCAGTTCATCACCATCTAAAGGATGTGTTCTTCTCACAAGTAACGGCGAACTACTTCGTTCAGAATTCTATGAGCACCCGGTAGCAGAACCCACACCGGATCCGGAAGCATCGGAATAAGGCAAGACACGATAGAAGAATTTTTATACAGTATAAGTAGATAAAGAACGGCAAGGGCCATCTCAGTTGAGAGGTGACCCTTTTTCTATTACCCGGAAGGAGGTAAATGAATGACTTCTTATAACGAGTTTAAGGCTAAATACTTAGGCAGGTACGTTGATGTTGACGGCTTTCCGGCACATCAGCCTTACCAGTGTTGGGATCTCGTCAGTGGACTGTATTTCCCTTACATCGGTGGTCACACGATCAGTTGTACATCCAGTGGCTATGTGAAGGATATTGCCAATAACCGAGCAAGTAATGGGATTTTAGATTTCTGCACCGACATCGGACTGAACGCTGAACTGCAAGCCGGAGATATCTGTGTGTGGGGAGAGTGTCCTGAATGCCCATACTCACACATTGCGATCTATGACAGTGACAATGGGCAGAATGCGGTATATTTCCTTGGACAGAATCAGCCAGTGCCGTATGTAACCATCAGTCGCATTGGAGTCAGCGGAATCATCGGTGTGTTCAGACCGAAAGTATTTGAAGGCGAAGAGCCGACACCAAGTCATGAACCGGATCAGATTCTTTCTATTGGTTCAGAGGTGGTATCTAATGGCTTCTATGTGGAAAGAATCGATTACGAAAACAACTGGGGATATAACTCCCTCATCGGTGGATGGTTTGACCTTGACGATGTTGACGAGGTTGATTCCCGTGATGGTCGCATGGATCAGATCGTTCACATCGGAAGCGGTGTCGCATTCAACAAAGGTCGCATGACCGTGACAGGAATGAGACAGGATGCACAGGGCAACTGGTGGATTAAACTGGACAAACTTGATTATGAAATCCTGCCGGATTGCTTGATTGAGAGGAAAGACTGATGGAACTGAACATTGTACAAGCCGACATCAGTCAGAGGTTGTGCTTCACATCTCCTTTGTACCAGTGGGATTATGGGCAGATTCTTCTTCCTACTGGAGTGGAACTGCCGACAGCCTATGAAGTTCACTTTGCCGTTCCGAATACCGACACCACAATGACGGTCATCGGCAATGCGGATGGTGTTGCGATTCCTGACGAGCTGCTCCAGACAGCCGGACAGATCGTTGCGTATATCTATCTGCACGAAGGCGAGGATGACGGCGAGACTGAATATAAAATCAACATCCCTGTCAAAGCAAGACCACAGCCGAGTGATTACGAACCAACACCAGTTCAGCAAGATGTAATCACGCAGACAATCGGTGCTGTTCAGTCTGCGATGAACGCTTGGCAGAACATGACAGCCGAAGCAGTCACGCTTGAGCCTTCAGAAGAAGCCACAGCATCCTATGCAAATGGTGTTCTGACACTGGGCATTCCCAAAGGCGAAAAGGGCGATAAAGGTGATAAGGGTGACACTGGAGCGAAAGGTGACAAAGGCGACACTGGAGCACAGGGTATCCAAGGTGAAAAAGGTGACACTGGCGAGAAGGGTGACAAAGGCGACCGCGGTGATCGGGGAATCCAAGGCTTGAAAGGTGACAAGGGCGACAAGGGAGACAAAGGTGATAAAGGAGATACACCCGTCATCCCTGTCGCAACTACATCAGCAGACGGACTCATGTCAGCACAGGACAAGAGCAGACTGGATGCTTTATATGAAGACTATTCAAGTGCTATGACAGCACTGGGGGTGATTTAATATGGCTCAGCCTTTAACAGATGCGATTAACTCGCTGATTACCTATTCCAACTCAGTGACAGGACAGTCTGATGTCACGTTGTCGGACTGTGTCGCCACATTGGCAAGTGGGTATGGTGGTGGGGGTATTGATACCGATGCAATCGCAACGGGTACACAACCAAGCGGAGCAATTACATTGTCTAGTTCTGTCACATCTATTGTTGATTATGCTTTTGCAGGTTCATCAATAACATCCATCACAGCACCATCAGTCACTAGCATTGGAACAAACTCGTTACAGAATACGCAGATAACATCCATCACAGATGATAATTTGCCGTCTTTTGGTGTCAATAGTATAGGAATGATTTGGTTACGGTGCAGAACATTACAAAACATAAAACTGAGTGGCGAAAGAATAACATTATACAATGGTAGCGGAGCGTTGCGAGATAACACGGCATTAGTTAGGGCAGAATTTCCAAATGCCGCCAAAAATGTTGGAGCGTCCTATATCGGCATAGGCAATAGTGCATTCTATGGCGATACAAACCTAGAATTTTTAGATGCAGGTTTTATACATTCAACAGGTGGAAACTGTTTCTATAATTGCCGAAAACTTCAAACTCTTATCTTGCGGTATACATCAGTAGTTAGCACCAACACATCTCATTTCACTAATACACCATTCAGAGGTTACAACGGTTTAACAGGAACGGTATATTGCCCACAGTCGCTCGTTAGCAGTTATCAAACCGCAAATTATTGGTCAACAATGTACAACGATGGCACATGTACCTTTGTAGCCATAGAAGGCAGTCAATACGAATAAAGGAGAAAGAAAATGTACTATTTCGTAACAGAATTACAGAAAAGACCCGATGGCATCATCAACAACAAAATTGAAACACGTTCAAGCCTTGCGTTAGGACTGGCACTGTACTATCAGAGAGCGGCTGTTGCTGTCACAACAACTGACTATCTTGGTGTGGCTCTGACATTGCAGGACGAAGATGGCAACATCGTGCTGAACGAGCATTTTGACACGCAGTACGAAGCACCGACTGAAGGAGAATAATCATGAAGCTGAATGACCGTGTTTATGAGATTCTCAAATGGGTCGGTCTGGTGTGTCTTCCGGCACTGGCATGGTACGTTGTGGAAATAGGTATCGAGAACGCTGAACAGATTGCAAAGATTCTGAATGCCACAGGCACACTGCTTGGTATTCTGATTGGAGTGTCTACCTACAACTATCGCAAGGGGGATACTCCTCATGCAGACTGATGTAACAATTTCATTAAGCCAAATGTTTTGGCTTGTCGGTGGATTGACAGCCATCGGCGCATTCATCAAGTGGGCATTATCACCTGTCCATAAACTGGATGACCACGAAAAAAGGATTGGTGCTCTTGAGACTGCCACGGAACAAAGAAAAGAGACTGATCTATTCATGATGGAGAGCATGAATGCGATTGTTAACCACATGATAGACGGTAACAGTACGGCTGAACTGAAAAGAGTCCGTGACAAGTATCAGAGCGAAATCATACGGCATCACCAGTGATTTCAATTCCCCTATTCACTGGAATGCGGAACAGACCTCACTTCGGTGGGGCCTTTTTTTGTTGGCACATTTATGGCACAGCGTGAGAAAAAAATGAGATGAAAATAGCAATTTTTAACCGATTTTAACAGGGAATAACAGGCAAATAACCGCATTTAACAGGGTTTAACAGGGAATAACAGGACTTCTATCGTTTCCGCTCACTCGCTCCATGTATCAAAAAAGCCCTAGAAATGGGGCTTTTTCTTATCTGTGAGATGTTTTTGAGATGATTTTAGACGAATCCTGGATTTATCTGGTATATTGTAGCCGGCTCATAATTAGGCATTATTGCTTTCCTTATGTTGTGGTGTAGACGATCCCTCAATCGGTCTACACCTTTTCTTTTTCTCTGAATGCATTGATTGTCGCCATCATTTCATCCTCTGTACGCTCCAGAAGATGCGCATACGTGTCCAGGGTGATAGTGATGGATGAATGGCCTAGCCGCTTGGAGACGGCGATTATGGGGACTCCCTGAGCGATCAGATTCGATGCGTGGGAATGCCTCAGGTCATGCAGCCGGATGCGTTTGACACCACTCTTCTTGATGGCAGCTTCCATCTCTCGCTGGATGTTGGTGATCGGAAGACTCCGGATGCCGCCGAAGACGAAAGGGCAAGCGTCCCGGATATATGGCTGCAGATACTCATAAGTTTTATTATCTATACTTAGCGTCCGTTCAGAAGTGCCTGTCTTAAGCTCATAGAAGCCGTTCTTGAAGTGTTTTATCTGGTGGTGGATGCGAACCTTGTTTCCGGTGAAATCGTCCTTACAGACAGCCATTCCTTCTCCACGCCGGCAGCCCATCCAATACTGGAAGATAAAGAAGGCTCTGTAATAACCCTCCGGCACTGCCTCGATGAAGCGATTGAATTCTTCCGGAGTCCAGACCTGCATTTCCTTCTTGTCAGCCTTGGTGAGTTTGTACGACCGGATCACGGCACCGTTATTCGGTACATTATAAATAGCGTTAGCATAGGAGAAGACCGACCGGATGTAACCGATGCCTCTGTTGATCGTTCTCTTCGCCAGCTGTGACTTTTCCAGATCATTCCTCCAGTTTATCAGCATAGGCTTCGTGATGGACTCGATTGGCTCGTCTTTGAATGGAAAGTGTTTCGTTATCCAGGATCGTTTCATGTTCGCAGATGTCTGGGAAGAGTTCAGATATTTTAGGTTTTCCTCAAATAGATCCATGAATGTGGCTCTGGTATGCTTGGCTTTGGTTATGACCTGTTCAGCCTCCCATGCCTGAGCCTCTTTTTTTGACTTGAAACCTCGCTTGGTCTTCTGGATCGGATCTCCGGAGACCGGATCTGTACTGTATAGCTTAACGTAATAAGTCCCTCGTTGCTTGTCTTTGTAGATTGGCATGGCTATTCCTCCATTCTGAGTAATAATCTGATTGCTTTCCGGGTGTCTTCGTCTGCTCGCCTATAAGCTGTGTACAAGAGATACATTTCATCTGAAATATGTTCTCTTTGCTCACGGATAAGGCGAAGTGTTTCACCGCCGGTCTGTGGCTCGATTTCCAGATCCAGAAGTTTAATTAGATCTGCAATATCGATGCCGGTTCCTCTCGCAATCTTGACCACTGTTTCATTGGACACTTTCTTGACTTGTCCGTTCACGATCTTGCTTATCATTTGTTTTGATATGTCGCACTTGCGGCCGATTTCGGCAAAACTGATCTTTTTTGACCGCTGATATTCTTTCAGGTATTCTCCAATGGTCATATAGTCTCCCTCCGTCTTTATTATATGTCAAATATCATAGACATTTATACAAAAAGTAAAATCGTGTTGACATATTTGTGCCGTCAACTATAATTGACGTTGAAAGGAGGCGTGATGAAAAACAGAATTAAAGAGTATCGCAAAAAGTGTGAACTGACGCAGCAGGAATTAGCCGATGCCGCCGGGTGCACACGACAGTACATCAACATGCTGGAAGCTGACGATGCCGATTACAATCTTTCCGCCGATCTGCTTGTATCCCTGGCTAAGACTCTGAACTGCACCATGGATGATTTAATTTTGGCGGAACCGTCCACCAAAAGGGACTCAACTTAGAAAGGAGGAAAGCGATGCGCAGAATTAAGAGCCGTATGGAATTGTATGCATCACTGCATCTGAACAAGGCTGAGATCGAACGCCTATTCATGCTCAGCGAATCAGAGGCAAGACAGGTCTACGTTCTGGCAAGAAAAAAAGATCTCAAGGATCTCGGCGAAGAAAAAATAATCTTCCCCAACAAAGTCCGGACATCCAGCGTTCTGTATGTCATGGATGTTTCGATCGATGAATTCTACCAAGCGTACACCAAAGAAAAAAGCGGACTCGCCCTGGAAAAGCCGTCCGCATTAGAGGTGGTCGAGTGACCATCCTCATTCTATCAGAGAAAAGAGGAGACTATGAAATTAAAATTACACTTTTTACCGGAGAAGCCGGCTGAATCATCCAGAGTCATCATCTTCAGTTCCTGGGGAGACGGTGAACTCAGTTCCGTTACTGACACATTCTATTCCGTCTACTGGGATGCCTTTTATGCCAGAGACGATGACGAGAAGATGCTCAAATCCATCAAGGAAGCAAATAAGTCAATCGTAGCATGGTGCTATTTCGATGAAGCCCGGGAGGAATTCAAGGATGAAATTTTCGGATAACTATACCAGAGAGGACATCGACACTCTGAATGTCCTGGGATTCATTACCACAATTCTCATGTTTGTGATGGCAGCCATCGCACAGATCGGAGGGCTGATCTGATGAAGATGACACGGAAACAGGTCGATGCTTATGTCGATGATCTCAATAACTGGGAAATCATCGATGCTTCAAAGTATCTCCGGCTGACAGTCCTGAGAACCGGCAAGCACTCATTCTGCCGGATCGGTTACCGCACAGTCGCCAATAAGACGGAGATCTATCTGCACAAGGCAGAACCGGAAACAGGATGGTTCGATCCAAACCTTTATATTTTCGATGAAGAAAACGATTGCATCGGTTATTCGACATCTATCACTGACATCAAGAACACGGTCTACAAGGACTTCAAGGAGTCGGAATCATGATGACCATCAGAATGCGTCCGGGTCACGCTCCGGAACTGATCGACATCCCTAACACACTGGCTGCTCTTCAGGAAGAAGTGGAAGGCTACATTGAGACCTATCCGCACGGAAGGGATTCCATCATCCTGTGCAACGAAGAAGGGCTGCTCATGGGTCTGCCCAGGAACGTATCGATCAACGGCAATACATTTGTCGGAACGATCCTGATCGTAGGCACTGCCGGCGAAGAGTTCGCCGATGTACCGCATGCAGTCATTAAGCAGTACGGACTGGATAGGTTGTCATGAAAATCGAGACACCAAAGACTGTCGAAGTCAGATGCTTCCGGTGCGGTGAGATCGTCACACCGAGAGAAAGATCCGTCACGGACGGATGGCACACACTTTGCGAGGACTGCGCCAGAGGCCAGTCTAACAGGATCTATGACAAGCTGCTGCGAGCATTCGAAGAAGAACACGAACTGCATCGCTTGGCATTTCTGGAATTCGGCTGGCAAGACTTTGCCGGAACAATAGACGAGGAGAAAGATAATGGGTGACTTACATAAGAA
>Ga0326513_10001928_pt1 | contig 15527 bp, 25 predicted proteins | sample 2_2465_0518_D_FD_203654 | JGI IMG/M metagenome (GOLD analysis project Ga0326513, IMG submission 203654) | Bovine rumen microbial communities from UC Davis, California, United States - 2_2465_0518 | ecosystem: Host-associated > Mammals > Digestive system > Stomach > Rumen | place: USA... | reverse complement strand
TTCCTCATCGGTTCGCTTATCGGTATTTCTACAGCTAGCTACTATAAAGAGGAAAGGGATAAGCTTGCGTAAAGATGTTTCCAGAGACAAAACCAATTATATTTAGGGCTCCGGCTAATCAAAAAAAGATAGAAATATATCCGATTCATGATCTTCATTATGGAAATGAGTGTTTTAATCTTCAAAGATGGAATGCTTTGAAGAGCGAAATCCTTGCTGAGCCAAATCGGTATGTGATTTGGATCGGGGATCTCATGGAAAATGCTGTTCCTGGGTCTAAGAGCGATGTGTTTACACAGACACATACTCCGCTTGAACAGAGAGAGTTCATTACCGAGCAATTTAAAGACCTCGCTGATCGCACTATTTCTATTAATGATGGTAATCATGAGTATAACCGGTCGACCCGTAATGCCGGGCTTTATCCTCTATATGATTGCGCGTGTATAGCTGGAATCGAAGATAAATACCGCTCTGCGTATTCTGTGATCGACATTGCAGTTGGAAACGATGACGGGCAAGGTCATAGAAAGCCGATGCACTATGTTGTCTTTAGCACTCACAAAGCCAAAACTCTTAAGTCATTCGCGTCTTGCGATGCCTTAGACGGATTCGACATTTTTCTATATGGGCATGATCATGACTCTATCGATCATCCAAGAGGAAAATTGGTATATTCACTTACAAAAAAGACCGTCTTGTTCAAATCAATAGAGATGATTAATTGTGGATCTTTCCTTGAGTATTCCGGCGGCTACAGCCCGAGATCAGGCTGGCGTCCAGGAAGTAACAAATTTTATAAGATCATTCTTTGTGATGGCACGAAGGATATTGTGACCGTTGGATTTTACCCGAGGTTAAGTTCTTAAAATTTGTCTACTCATACATTATTCCTACAAGTTGTGTCGAAAACGCAAGTAAATCTGGGCCTTTAAACATACTACCGGTATGAGGAATGTACAATTAAGTACGTCTAATATCCAGTAATTTAGGTCTTTTCGAGCTGATTAGATGCCGAAAATAGTGTAGAAATTTGCATCATTCCTACATTATTCATACAGCGGCATTCTAATCAGCTCGTGTTTATTTCATGGCCGTTTAATTTTTTCGATTTCAGTTTTTAGCCATTCATTATCTCGTTGAGTGTACGTTTTTTCGGTGATATCTTTGATTGAGTGGCCCACGATTCGTTTTATTGCGTACTCATCAACGCCGTAGTATTTTGCTCTTGTGATGAACGTTTTTCTCGGATCGTGCGGGACATGATCCGAAATCCCTTCGATTTTACTTAACGTTGAAATAAAGTGTTCCCTGTAAGATTCATATGAAATCGGTTTTCCATTCGACTTCGAGATCAGATACGGTGATTTTTTGTTGTTGGCCAAGGAAACTAACGCACCAATTATCGGCTTAATCTCGCTATGTATCGGAACTGTTCTATTTCTGCCATATTCAGTTTTCATTCCTCCAACTATCACGTCGTTAAATAAATCAATGTCTTTTGTTTTTATTCCAAGTAATTCGCTCGGACGAAACCCAGTAAAGCATTGAATATATATCAAACGAGCAATACCGGTATTTATATTTTCTCGAATTAGTTTTAGTTCTTGATCGGTGAAAGCACTGTGCAAATCGCTTTCCTTCGCCGTCTCTTTAGTTACGATTCCGGGTAGCGTGTACATTTTGGCATAATTTTTGTCCGTAAGTTCATGCGACACGGCATAGTCGAACATCATATTCAACGTCATTTTTAGTGCACTTATTGTGTTAGCAGATGCGTCGATTGATTCAAGACAGTCGGCTATCTCTCGTACATGCACATTTATTACCAACAACTTATGCAAAGAAGTAGCGTGCGCCCAAGCTGCCTTATAAGTGCTGAATGATCTTGGATTATCCAGGTTTTTTAGGTGATATTCTTTCCACAAATCAAACAGTTCATTCATAGTAATTTTCGATTGCACATTTACTCCTTTATTGTTTCTCATTAATGCTTCATACGCCTCGTTATATGTAGCAAAATATGCTTCCGGTTGTAAGAGCTTACAAATTGGCCGTCCATTTTCATTTTTTGCAACGGTGATCATCGCTCGATAAGGTTTTCTTAAATTTCCTTTAATGAAAGCGATCTGACCAAAACCATTTGGTAAACGTTTCTTTCTGGTGCTTTTTCTGGGTGATATTTTGTCCGGTTTAAATGGGTATCCGCAATGAGGGCACATTACAGCCTTGTCGCTGACAAGTATTTGGCATTCTGGGCAAGTAATAAGCATAAACACCTCCTGTAGGAGTCATACTAATCATACATCATTTTCGCGTAAAATACAAGGTTATTTATGGACAACAAACAACTAAATAATTGGAGGTATTTGAAATGAAAGACTACATTTACTACATTTATGAGTTGGCATGTGGCTTGCTGGGTGTTTTACTCAACGTGGCGACTATTGGCACATTTGGAAACATTATGACGTTTCTTGCATGGGATGATGACGACAGGGAGAAATATGAGCCTGTGTATCATGCTTTTAACATGAGCGAAAATGGTTTTAAATGGCTGATTGCAGTCACCAACACGTTGCTTATCGGTATTCCGCAAGGTATCATATCAACGATAATACTTGTAAATGAATTCGTGACAAAATGCAAATTATTGAAAGATGCAAAAGAGAAAGAAGCAGAGGCTTAAACAAAGCCTCTTCTTTTTCGCGAAAAATACAACTTTATTTATGAGAAAGAAACCGAAAGGAGAACTACTATGGAAGACAAGAAAACCGTCAACATGATTGACGAACGTAAAGTGAAGAAAATTGCTATTTGGAGCGCAATCGGTGCCGCTTTTACCGGTTTCTGTGTGTATAGATTTGGATACAGAAACGGTGCATTAGCGACAGCCAACAGCGTTCAGCAGGCAATAATCAAAACGCTCGTTGAATCACCGACGACTAATCAACCTACAGAGTCCTAACAAGGGCTCTTTCTTTTTTTTTCAAAACCTCAAACGTATCAAAATAAAAGATACAATTATAGTCTTATAATGTTAAGTTATTTGATCTAAAATGTTTCCGACAAACAAAATAAAAGGAGGCATTATGGAACAACTTGGCATTGGATCGGTTCCGGTTAACGTAGCTGCTCGAGTATATGGCAAAGATCCTTCCTGGATACGAGCTGGTATTATTGCTGGGTGGCTGCCAATTGGAGAAGCGACTAGAAATGGAAAACGGATCACGTCTCTTAACGAGATGGACTCGCGACTCGGGAGAATCAACTATTATATTTCTCCTAAGAAACTCTATGAACAAACAGGCTTTATTTGGAGGTAAGAAATGAGCACAGTTATCAGACCCGAAGTAGCAAAGAGTAATTTATATTTTCTTCCGAAACATCGTTTTTATGAACTCAAACATTATTGCTTGCAATATCCGATATGGAAGAAAACCATAAAGGATCTTGACGGTTACAAACCCGATTGCGAAATCGAAAAAATTCCCGGAGTGGATTTTTGGAAAAGCAATGTAGAAACCGTCGTCGAACTTCGTGAAGTTTTGCTCAAGAAAATGGATGCAATCGAGTATTGCGCGTGGAAAGTAGACCGTGATATTAGCAAATGGCTGCTCAAAGGCGTTAGTGAGGGCATCTCGTATAGTACGCTTGCAGCATCTTACGACATCCCGTGTAGTAAAGATCTCTATTACGATCGTTTTAGGAAGTTCTTCTGGTTATTGAGTAAGATCCGTGGATGATATTTCGCGGAAATTGCAACCTTCTTTATGAGAAACAAAGGAGGTAATTAACCATGTTTGAAAAATTGTTTGGACGCAAGAACCTTGTAAAGGATGATCTTTGGACTATCATGATTTTGAAGCAGGAAGATGATTCCGGAATTACTTTCAGACTTCATAAGACTGAAACTTATTATGGAACGATCTTTGACTGCAACGAAAGAGTGACTCGGTTCAATAGAGTCTATTCGAAGCAAGGATTCGTCGCTGTCTCGTACAAGAAAGAATTTGTTGATTACGTAGATGTTGATCACGTAAACGATTTGAGACCTTAAACAAGGTCTCTTTTCTTTTGCGTACGCAGGTGACATAAAAACGATTTATATTTGTAGGAGGAAAAACGATGTATCCGTGGTGGATTAGCCTTATTGCTTTTGCTTTGGGTGCCGGAGTTATGCTTCTGGTAATTACTATAAGGTTTATTGGTAGCTCGGGAAAGAATGCTGACGGCGAGCTGCAGGTTTACAAAACTGAAGACGGTTTGTATCCGGTTTTGGCGCTTAATAGTGAATCTTCCATGCTATCAAAACTAAGATTGACACTCGAAGTGCGTGTCATTGAATCGGCCGACAAGAAATCGCGAAAATAGCAGACCTCTTTATGGAAGATATTTCGAAAGGAGAGATGTTATGTTTAAGAAAAAGGATAAACCCGTCAGTAAGTATGACAGACTGATTGAACTTGGACTGAAATCTGCTGAAAATATGGAGGACGGCTCTCAGGAAAAGCTTAGAGCTATCGAATATGTAGAACGACTGGAAAAGCTTAAGAATGACGAAAAGCGATCTAATGTAGATGAAAAAGACAAATGGATCGAGCGTCTGATTAAGATTGGCCTAGGGCTACTAGAGATCGGAGCTCCGCTTACTCTGTATGCCGTATTCCTGAATAGAGGATTTAAGTTCGAAGAAACCGGGACGTATACTTCGACGACGTTTAGGAACTTGTTCGGACGATTTGGACCTAAGAAATAATTTTAAAGAGAGCTTCGTGTTAAAAACACGGGCTCTTCTTTTTTCGCGGTGTTTTCATCTATCTTTATGAGAAACATAGGAGGTAACTATTATGACGAAGATAATTCGCACAAAAGATTTGGCATTTGTTCTCGATTTGGATACTAAAATCCATCTGCACGTATATAATCCGAATATTACCGATTACAGCAGGGTAATCGAAACTACTTACGGTCAGGTTTGTGTTAGATATCCGAATGCGAAGGTTTTAGATCTTAGTGCATACTATCCCGATGATGGTGGTTTTCACATGTTTATAAACGTTGAAGGGGGTTAACAGCCTCTTTCTATTTTGCTTTTTCGGTGATTTTTCTCCATAAAAATGAGTGTTTTTATGGAGGAAGAGATCTCAACCTCTTTACAAACTAAGGATAGGAATTGTATAATATTTACTATCCAAATTTTGAAAGGAGATTGAAATAATGACCAGGGTTAACTATGAAGACGAAAACTATTATTGCCCATATTGCGGCTCAAGAATGTACCTCGACGATGTTGCGGATGATATTTGGAAGTGCACGAATCCCGAGTGTATAATGGAAGGCTTTCAGCATACCGACTCAGATGGAAATTGCTATCTGGATGTCGATGAAGAGGAACTGTTGGAAAGAGACTACGAGGAATCCGAAGAAGACTACCAAAATCTCTATGACGAATATGTGTTGAACGAGAACCGTAGAAAATGGGAGGAAAGTCTAAACAAATAACCAGAACATGAGCCCTTCGGGGCTCTTTTTTATTTCGCGAAAAATGCAGCTTTCTTTATGGAAAACTTAATAGGAGGATTACTTGCATGGGAAACGGAAAGAAATTTAAAATCATGTGGATCGTACTTTTAACGATGTTCACAGGAGTGCTGTGGATTCCATTTTACCTGATAGGTAATGCTAAGAAAGACTGACTGAGAAAAGGGCTGTCAAGGCCCTTTATCTTTTTCGTTGATATTCGCGAAAAATACAGAGTTTATTATGAGAAAACGAAAGGAGTTTTAAAGTATGATTACTATTTTGACTTTTATTCAGATTATTGCCGGGATTGTCGGCTGTCTGGCTGGAGCAGGTGTAGGAGTATCAAAACTTAAAAACGAAATCGACAAAGGAAAAAAGGCCTGACAAGGGCCTTTTATTTTTATTATGCGTGATACAGAAGCTTTATATTTATCGATCTATGAATACATGGATCGAACGTTTCCGATACCTGCTGATTTGAGAGGAAATGATGATCTTCTTTTTCAGGTTGTTGCTGGTAGAACAGCAATTGAGGAATTCCTTTCGCAAATGTATGACAATCCCGATATTCCGCCAGAGCGAATTCTTTTGGAATTGGAAATCAAGATGGAAAATGAGGCGTCGAAGCACACAGATGATGCATTTATATTTTACAAAGGATTCGAGGCTTTAAATGAAATCGACGGGGTGTTTTTTGGAGGATGCATTGAATGACATCAGAAAGACGCAGATTCGTCAATACGGTTGTGCGGTATGCATATACCCTCGACGATCCAGCAAAGTATTGCAAACTCGGATTGACTCCTCCTCTTAAAGATTGCTTTAAAGCAAGTGTGTACGAGAGAACCGCAATGCTCGAGTATGCAAAGCTGCTACAGATATTTGAAGAAGTTGATCCGAAGGACTTGTTAACAGACTATGCTTCACATTTCAAAGATGAAATGGATAGGGGGCGATCCAGTGATGCCTTTCTTTGGGGATATTCTGGATTGATGCGGTTGGCTTACTATTTAGGATTCGAAAATGATTAACAGAAAGGAGCAATGAATGGAGAGACGATTTGATGAGGTGATTTCTAATGCTAGCCAGTTTGTCGTGGAGCACGCTCCGGAGATTCTTACTGGTATGGGGATCACAGGAATGGCTACGGCTGGAGTTCTGGCTGTAAGAGCAACACCAAAAGCGATGGAGCGAGTAAAGGAGGAAAAACTACGTTTAGAGAAAACCAAGCTGTCACCGTTAGAAACAGTACGTGCGACGTGGACATTATATTTACTACCACTCGGCCTGGGCCTGCTCGGTGCTATTGGGTGTGTAAGCTCTACATCGATAAGCACAAAACGGAATGCGACTCTGGCGGCAGCTCTGACGATCAGTGAGACTGCGTTGAAGACGTATTCAAGTAAGGTAGTTGAGACCATCGGTGAAAAGAAGGATCGAGAGATCAGAGAAAGCATCGTTCAGGATAAGATCGACGAAGAGAAACGCAAGCCTGAAAGAAAGAAGATTTATGACACCGGAGACGGCAAAACGCGTTGCCTTCTGACGTGGAACATGGTCGAATTCTATTCAGATATTGATAAGATTAAGTCAGCCATCGCTAAACTTAATGAGACTCTTGCGTACGACAATGAGGTTTCGTTAAATGATTTATATTCCGCATTGCACTTGTATGACCTTGATACATGCCAGGAAGGAAACCAACTCGGATGGGATATTCAGCATGGAAGAATCGAGTGCATGTATTCCTCGCATCTTAGCTCCGATGGCGTTCCAATGCTAGCGGTCACTTTTAAAACATTGCCTAGACAGCTTGGAATGCCCTGGGTTAGTTAATTCGCGAAAAACGCAGCTTCCTTTATGGAAACAAACCGAAAGGAGATTAATAAAATGTTTGATGCAATTAAGGAAGCTATCGAAGAAGCTCGTGAGGGTGCGTACGCAGCAGTTAAAGGCGACGATTCTGACGATGATCGAGACTACGAATTGGTTGGAACTTTTTATGATCTATTTGGTGTTGACTTGTACTGAGGGGCATTGCCCCTTGGTCTTTTCAATTTCGCGAAAAATACAACATTCTTTATGGAAGAAATTCCAGCGACAATAATTTATATTCTGAAAGGAGAACTATAACTATGAACGAACAGGAAATGAATAATGTTGAGGCTATCGAGGCTGTTGACACGGTGGAAACGCCGGTTGTGAGCGACTCTGCAAAAACTGCAACAGCGTTTGGACTTGGCGGACTGACCGCGCTCCTGCTTGGACTTGGTGTCCAGGGAGGTGTGTGGTTGTTCAAGAAGTTTAAGGCAAATAAGGCAGCGGAAGCGCAGATTGCTGAACCGGCTAAACCCGATGACGATCTCGCGTCTCAGGACGAATTTTCTGAGTTCAACGAAGAATAATTCAGAAAAACGTTGAGCTGGAGAGACATAAGGAAGGACTATCATGGCCCTTCCTTTTTCTTTTGATTATGCATACGTATTCTTACAATGGTCCGGTCTATAATTTCGACCGGATAATCGATAGAAATTATGTCGCGGTTACGCGTGCTGCCTCGCCAGCAAAAGCCAAAAGTAACCTGGAATATAGATACAAGATGTCCAAAGGTTATGGAGCAAACTCCAGAATAAGACTTTCTGGGGAAATAAAAGAAGTCTCATAAAGGAGGAACACTGGATGGACGAAAGAAAAACAACACCTACGACGAAAGGAGCTGATCGGGATAAGAAACTCGAAAAGGTCACTACCGGAACTGTCAAAATCAAAAAGAAAGGAAAGGCTGCAAAACTAGCTCAAATTTTCTTTGTTGAGGATTTGAAGAGTGTGGCGTCGTATGTCGGAATGCAAATTTTGGTTCCGGCAATGAAGAAGATGTTTGTTGATATGGTTAACAGCGCGGCCAATTCGCTTGTTAACGGATTTGGGACGTATACGAGTGGCAAGAAGACTATTACGTCCAATATCTCTTATAGACCCTATTTGGAGGCTAGGGATCCGAGAGATATGGGCAGATCAGCGTATGTTCCGAATCGATCGGTCTATGATTATGGCGAGGTTGTATTTGAGACAAAGGAGGACGCAGATCACATTCTCGATATGCTCGCCGAGATTATCAGTCAGTATAACGTGGCCACCGTTGCAGACTTGTATCAGCTTGTCGGTTGGTCGCCGAATAACACGGATTACGACTGGGGTTGGACTTCTGTTAATGGATCTCAGGTAATTAGAGGTTCGGACGGACGTTTCACGCTCAGACTTCCGAGAGTGAGGCCGATAAATGGATGATATTTTGATCGATAATGTGAATCATCCTCAACACTATATGTCAAAGCGCGGGATTGAGACAATCGATGTGATTGAGGCATTTACTGAAGACTGTGATGGCTTCGAGGCATATTTGATCGGAAACATCACAAAATACATTTCAAGATGGAAAAAGAAGAACGGGGTCGAGGATCTTGAAAAGGCCCGGTGGTATCTTGATCATCTGATTAAGTATAAGAAAAGATTAAGTGTAAGCAAAGAGGAGAATTGAATGTTTAAAGAATTGATTCAGGTAACACTTTCTGATATTTGGAACTATGCGGAATACACCGGAAGAAAGCATGGTCCGGATGTGCTGATGGGCGTTGGTCTGCTTGGAGTTATTGCCGGTACTGTTATGGCGTGTCGGGCGACTGTCAAGGCTAAGGACGTCGTAGAGGAAGCCAGCGATAAAATCGCGGTTGTCCACGAGCAACAGAAAGGCACGAAGACGCCTAATGGAACCATTGCGATTGTTTCTGAGCAGGAATCAAAGAAAGAACTCACGACGATCTATGCCCAAACCGGTTTGAAGCTGGCTAAGCTGTATGCTCCGGCCATCATTCTCGAGGGTCTTGGTATTGCTGGCATGGTATCTTCGCATAAGATCCTGACCGATCGTAACGTTGCTGCGGCTGCCGCGTATACGGCTTTGAGCCAGAGCTTCGATCAGTATCGTAAGCGTGTGGCAAAGAAGCTCGGTGCTGCAGCAGAGGATGATATTCGTCATGGCGTCGAGGAACGCGAAGTCGAAGAAACCGTAACGGACTCGAAGGGCAAGACGAAGAAAGTGAAAAAGAAGGTTAAAGTGGCTACGGACGTGTGCAAATCGGACTTTGCAAGATCGTTTAAGCACGGTGATTTGAACTGGAGCGATGATCCGACACTGGCTATGTTTGCAGCAAGAGCGATCGAACGTCAGATGAAGGAACGGGTCCGGCATTATGGCCATGTATTCCTCAATGAGGTTTACGATGCATTCGGATGGGAGAGAACCAAGGCCGGTAACATTTACGGTTGGTTCTATGATAAGAATGATCCGTTTAAGTATCCGGAAATTGATTTCGGAATTGGTAACTATGAAAGCGAGAACGTCCGTCAGTTTATGTCAATGGAAAAAGATCATCTCGATCTTGACTTTAACTGTATTGATATTCTGTCTGGAATTAGTCCGAGAGAAGAGATCAATCATAACAAACCCGAACTCGAGGAGGTGGCTTAATGGAAAATGGTGGAGCAGCTTTAGTTGGGTTTGTTGCCGGTGCCGCGATTGGTGCCGGCATCGCTTGGTATTTCACGAAGGATCATTATGAAGGCACGGTTGTTGAGGTTGTCGGTGACCGTCATCCGATCGAAAGCAAGAAGCCCGAAAAAGCAGAAACGGCTCCAATGCCAGATCTGACACCGGAAGAAAAGAAAAATATGGATCTTTACAAGGGGATTCTGACACGAAATTCTTATTCGGGATTTTACGAGCAGAAGAAGGCCGAAGTTAAGGTCGAGCCGGTTAAAGAAGAACCTCCGGAAGAGGATCACATCAACGTTCCGGATGGGACCCCGAGTGAAGATACTCAAATTCAGATTATTTCGCCGGAGGAGTATGGCGAAGAAGAGGACTATGAGTGCATCAGTTTGACGTTGTACAAGGATGGATATTTGGTCGATGATGACGGAACCATCATTGAAAACGTCGAATACCATGTCGGAGATGAGGCTCTGAGTAGAATCGGAGAATTCGAGGAAAATTCTGTCTATGTAAGAAACGATGAACTCAAGCATTTCTATGAAGTCCTCTATGTAAATGAGAACTATACAGATGTGTATGGTAAGTAATACGGAGGAATAAATGACAGATAGCGAGTTGAGACATTTATATTTTGAATGGGTTACTCAACTCGTATGCGATGATCTGTATCTGGGAGGAAGATCGTTCAACACGCTACTCGAATACTTGTTCGAACGCGATTTCTCGGCGGTGTTGGTTATGGACGATAACCGACGCAAGGACGGTCTCGATCTCAGATACAGATTTTCTTATGAGAACTCATACGAGAATTCTCTCGTGCAAGTTGCGTTGCAAAATAAACCGTGCAGTGTATTAGAGATGATGGTTGCTCTAGCCCAAAGAGTAGAAGAAGACATCATGTACGACCCGGATTATGGCAATCGAACCCCACTTTGGTTCTGGGTCATGGTTAACAATTTGGGCCTTGGTTACATGGATGACGAACACTTCGACGAATTGGAATTCGAGAAAATCATCATCTCTTTTATTAATCGGGATTACGAACCTGATGGTAATGGCGGTTTATTTATATTACCAGATTGTCCGAGAGATTTGAGAAAAGTCGAAATATGGACCCAGGCATGCTGGTTTTTCGACACCATTCTATGAAAAGGAGAAAAGAAAATGAAAGAATTCATCATGAAGCACCCGATTCTAACACTGGTCGGCGTCGTTTGCGTTTGCAACACGGTCGTCGACTGCCTGAACATGCTGGTTAAGAATGCCAATTTTGAGAAGCCGATCCGCATTACATTCGGCGAGGGAGATACGAAGGGAGCTTAATAATGGTCGATTTTCTGAGGATTTCAACACGCAGCTCAAAACGTGGCGTTATCGAAATCTATCCGAACTTCATCCTCAAGGAGAGCTCTGATCTGATGATTCGAGGCGGTGATTTTTACGCCATCTGGATGGAGGATCAGGGACTGTGGTCTACGAAAGAGCAAGATGTTATCAGGCTCGTAGATCACGAGCTTGATAAGTTCGCTGAAGAAAATCGTAATCGTTTCGACGCAGGTGTTAAGGTTTTGCACATGTGGGATTCGGAAACCTGCATGATCGACCGTTGGCACAAGTATTGCCAAAAACAAATGCGCGATTCTTTCCACACGCTTGATGAAAAGTTGATATTTGCGAACGACGAGACAAAGAAAGAAGACTATGCCAGTCGAAGATTGGATTATCCGCTTGAATCCGGATCGATCGAAGCTTGGGACAAACTGGTCTCGACTTTATATTCTCCGGAAGAGAGACATAAAATCGAATGGGCCATTGGGTCGGTCGTTTCTGGAGATTCCAAAAAGATCCAGAAATTTATGGTTCTTTATGGCGCAGCCGGAACCGGTAAATCGACAATCCTGAACATCATTGAGAAGTTATTCAAGGGATATTACTCGGTCTTCGACGCCAAAGCACTTGGCTCCTCAAATAATTCATTTGCTTTGGAAGCATTTAAGTCGAATCCACTCGTCGCGATTCAGCATGACGGAGACCTGTCCAAGATTGAAGATAATACGAGATTGAATAGCCTTGTTTCACACGAACTGATGACCGTAAATGAGAAATTCAAATCCACATATGCGAGTCAGTTCAAATGTTTCCTGTTCATGGGAACGAACAAGCCTGTTAAAATCACGGACGCAAAATCGGGTTTGCTTCGGCGACTCATCGATGTTACTCCAACCGGTAATAAGTTGAGTTATAGCGAATACAAATCCTTGATGAAGCTCATCGAATTCGAACTCGGTGCGATTGCCACGCATTGTCTGGACGTGTATAAAGCGAACCCGACATACTATGACAATTACGTGCCGGTTCTGATGATGGGTGCGTCAAACGATTTCTATAACTTCGTTATGGACTCGTTTTATATTTTCAAAGAAGAGGACAGCATTTCACTTAAATCTGCGTGGGAAATGTACAACACGTATTGCGCAGATGCCAAGGTTCCTTATCCATTTGCTCAGCGAGCATTTAAAGAGGAATTAAAGAACTACTTTAGAGAGTATACGGAACGAAAAACTTTGCCGGACGGAACGAGAATCCGCAACTATTATTCCGGATTCAGATCCGATAAGTTCGAGGACGAAAAAGAAGAGGAGAAAGTCGGTGATATTCCGGTCGGATGGCTGGAATTCAAAGAGCAACCCTCGGTGTTTGACGAGCTTTGTAAAGACTGTCCGGCTCAGTTAGCGACGCAAAAAGAAACGCCATCGAAAAAGTGGGATGAAGTTACAACAAAGTTATCTGATGTAGATACCAGTGAACTTCATTATGTTCAGGTTCCGGAGAACCACATAGTTATCGACTTTGATATTCCGGATGAATCCGGTAATAAATCTTTTGCATTGAACCTTGCCGAAGCAAATAAGTGGCCTAAGACATATGCCGAACTTAGTAAAAGTGGGCAGGGGATTCATCTGCATTATATTTACACTGGAGATCCAAAGAAACTTAGCCGAATCTATGATGATCATATCGAAGTTAAGGTGTTTACGGGCAAGAGTTCACTGAGACGTAAACTGACCAAGTGCAATGATATTTCGGTGGCAAGCATTAGTTCTGGATTGCCGTTGAAAGGAGATAGCAAACTGGTTAATTTCAAAGAGATCAAGAGCGAAAAACTTCTGCGGACGGTCATAAAGAAGGCTTTGAATAAGGAGGTTCATGCTAATACAAAGCCGAATGTAGACTTCATCTACAAGGTTCTCGAAGATGCATCGACCAGTGATTTGTCCTATGACCTTCGAGATATGCGCGGTGCGGTTCTGGCATTTGCGGCTAGTAGCTCACATCAGTCAGAGTATTGCATCAAGCTTGTCAATAAGATGAAGTTCTTCTCGGATAAGGAAGCCGTTCCGATGGAAGCGGTCAAATCCAAATTGATATTTTATGACTGCGAAGTTTTCCCGAATCTGTTTCTTGTAAACTGGAAAATTGCCGGGGAGGAAAATCCGGTAATTCGAATGATAAATCCTACGCCGGAAGAGATCCAGCAGCTGTGCGAGTATCAGCTTGTGGGCTTCAATTGCCGTAGGTACGACAACCACATAATGTATGCCAGAGGTTTCCTCAACTACTCAAACGAGCAACTGTATGAATTATCGCAGCAGATTGTATCGGGCGGTGCGAATTGCTTCTTTGGCCAAGCGTATAACCTGTCTTATACGGACGTTTACGACTTCTCCAGTAAGAAGCAAAGCTTGAAGAAGTTTGAGGTTGAACTCGGCATCATGCACAAAGAACTCGGTCTTCCGTGGGACCAGCCGGTTCCAGAAGAGAAGTGGGAAGAGGTTGCTGCATATTGTGACAATGACGTCATCGCAACTGAGGCAACGTTTAATGCTCGGAAAGCTGACTTCATTGCAAGAGAGATTCTGGCGACGGTTGCCGGCATGACAGTCAATGACACGACCAACTCTCTGACAACAAAGATCATCTTCGGATCTAATCGAACCCCGCAGAATCAATTCAATTACCGAGACATGGGTGATATTTCAGCAGTGGATCCGAATCTCGACTTTGACGAATTCACGAAATTCGATGAGAAATCGAGACCGATCTTTCCTGGATACACTTACGATCACGGAAAATCTATGTACAGAGGTGAAGAAGTTGGAGAAGGCGGTTATGTCTATGCAGAACCTGGAATGTATGAGGACATTGCTCTGCTTGATATTGCGTCGATGCATCCGAGCAGCATTGTTGCGGAAGACCTTTTCGGGGAAACCTATACGGCTCGTTTCAAGGAAATCCTCGATGCCCGTATTGCGATCAAACACCAAGAGTTTGACAGGGCCCGCAAGATGCTTAATGGTGCATTGGCTCCGTTTCTATCTGATGAGCAATCCGCGAAAGATCTGGCCCAAGCTCTGAAGATCGCAATTAACTCGGTATACGGCCTGACATCTGCGAAGTTCGATAATCCGTTCAGAGACAAACGCAACATCGACAATATTGTCGCTAAGCGCGGTGCTTTATTCATGATTAATCTTAAGCATGAGGTGCAAAAGAAAGGATTCACGGTCGCTCACATCAAGACCGACTCGATCAAGATCCCGAATGCAACTCCGGAAATCATTCAGTTTGTCATGGATTATGGCAAGATGTACGGCTACAACTTCGAACATGAGGCTACGTACGATCGTATGTGTCTCGTCAATGACGCGGTTTATATCGCCAAGTATAAAGACGGTAAACATGCTGGCGAATGGACCGCAACAGGTAAGCAGTTCCAGGTTCCTTATGTATTCAAGAAACTCTTCAGCAAAGAAGAGATCGTGTTTGGTGATATTTGCGAAACAATCTCGGCCACATCAGCGTTGTATCTTGACATGAACGAGCAACTGCCCGAAGGTGAGCACAACCTTGTGTTCGTCGGAAAGGTCGGACAATTCTGCCCGATTCGTCCAGGATGTGGCGGTGGAACACTGCTAAGAGAATCTGAGAATAAGAAAACCGGAGAAAAGAAGTATGACTCGGCTGCCGGAACCAAGGGTTTCAGATGGCTCGAGTCGAGTGTGGTCAAGGAACTCGATAAAATGGGTGATATTGACCTGAATTATTACAACAAACTCGTCGATGCTGCAGTTGAAAACATCTCGCAGTATGGCGATTTCGAACAATTTATTGAATGAGGAGCAATTATGAGTTACAGACAAGTAGACGACATTAACATTGAAAATGCAAGAATCTTCTGGAAAAACTTTACCGGCACTGAAAGCCGGTATAACCGCGCAGGAAATCGTAATTTCTGCGTGGCAATCGAGAGTCGCGAAAAGGCTGAGCAGCTTCTCGCTGACGGCTGGAACGTAAAGATCCCTGAGCCGAATGAAGACGGTTCTGAGCGTGACGCTTATCTTCAGGTATCGGTCGCGTTTAATGCATATCCGCCTAAGATTTGGATGAT
>Ga0326513_10001927_pt1 | contig 15532 bp, 14 predicted proteins | sample 2_2465_0518_D_FD_203654 | JGI IMG/M metagenome (GOLD analysis project Ga0326513, IMG submission 203654) | Bovine rumen microbial communities from UC Davis, California, United States - 2_2465_0518 | ecosystem: Host-associated > Mammals > Digestive system > Stomach > Rumen | place: USA... | reverse complement strand
AATCAAAAATATTAAAAAATTGTAATTTCAACATTTTCAATAAAAAGGAAGAACATAATAATGGATTTTAATATAGTTACCCTCGGATGTAAAGTGAACCAGTATGAATCCGAGGCAATGCGCGAGGATATGCTGAAAAACGGATTTTCTTCCGCGGAAAATAAGGATTTTGCGGACATTTTTATCATAAATACCTGCACCGTAACCTCGGTCAGCGACGCTAAAAACCGCAAGCTTATTCACAGGATACGCCGCAATAATCCCTCGGCTGTTATAGTGCTTACGGGCTGTATGCCGCAGGCGTTCCCTGATGAAATGGAGCAGTTCAATGAGTGCGATATAATCCTCGGCAACAAGCAGAGGACAAGCCTTGTTCCGTCGATCAACAGATTTCTCGGAGAGCGCACGCCGTTTATCGACATCCCCACTCATGAAAACACGGGCTTTGAATATGAAAACCTCAGCGTTTCTTCCTTTGGCGAGCACACAAGGGCGTTCATAAAAATTGAGGACGGATGCAATCGCTTTTGCTCCTACTGCATAATACCTTATGCCAGAGGCAGGGTTCGTTCAAAGCCGCTAGCGGATTTAAAAAAGGAGATCCAAAGCGTTGCGGCAGGCGGCTACAAAGAGGTTGTGCTTGTAGGCATAAACCTTTCCGCGTACGGACTGAACGAGGACTTTGACCTCGCTGACGCGGTAGAGGCGGCTTGCTCGGTCGAGGGTATAGAGCGCGTCCGTCTCGGTTCAATCGAGCCCGAGCGCATGGACGACGAAATGACAAAAAGACTTTCGGCACAGCCAAAATTCTGTCCGCAGTTCCACCTCTCGCTGCAGAGCGGCTGCGACAACACGTTAAAGGCTATGAACAGACACTACACCTCAGCCGAATACGCCGAGATAGTGAACCGCCTGAGAAATAATTTTGACAACGCTTCAATCACAACAGACGTAATGGTCGGCTTTGCGGGAGAAACCGAGGAGGATTTTGAGGCTTCAATGGCATTTGTAAAATCAATCGGCTTTGCAAAGGTTCACGTTTTCCCGTACTCTCAGCGCAGGGGAACAAAAGCAGCCGGCGCTCCGAATCAGCTTAATCCCGCCGTTAAGGAGCAGCGTGCAAAGCAGATGATAAAGCTCACGGACGAATCGAGAAAGAAGTTTCTTTCCTCTCAGGTCGGACTTACCGAGGAGGTGCTCTTTGAGCGTATACGCCACGGCTACCTCGAGGGCTACACCAAGAATTACACGCCCGTGCACGTTATCAGCAGCGACGCCACTCTGTGCTCTCAAATCCGTCCCGTAAAGCTTACGAAGGCGTTTGACGATTACTGTGAGGGAGTAACTTTTTAAGATTATTGATTTCCTTTTCGGCGGCTTCATCAAGCAGACTTGAATAGCTGTAGAGCATAAAGCCGCTGATATTATTATTCTTTTTCAGAATTTTATATTCCTTGAACAGCGTGTCGTCGTAATACTCCCAGGTGCCCTCGTCGTCGTCGGTGCCTGCCTTATATCCTGCAAGCCCTACATACAGCTTTACGCCTTTGGCAAAGTCAAGCTTGAGCCAGTCGTTCAGCGCATCCTCAAAACCGAGCGCGGGATTTTCAAGGCTGAAATAGATTTGAGGGCAGATATAGTCTATGTAGCCGCGCTGTCCGCACCAGCTTTTTACGTCGGCGAATAGCTCGGCGTTGTTTTCAAGGTTGCCCTGCGGAGAAATCCCGAACACCTTGTTTTTGCTGTTTTTATGAACCGCGCTCCAGCACTGCGAAATCAGCAGATTGACGTTGGCTTTTCGCCAGTCCTCAAGCCCCATTATTTCGCCCTTTGCCGAGCTTCTGTACTCACCGTACTGCTTTGAGTCGAGGTTTTCAATGTCAACGGGGTAGAAGTAGTCGTCAAACTGAATCCCGTCAACGTCGTAGTTTTTGACAATCTCGGCAATACCGTCGGCAATCAGCTTGCGTGCCTTTTCGCATGAGGGATCTAAAATCAGCGTGGTTTCGGTTTTTATTCCGATGCTTTTATCCTTAGTGTACGGATTATCGTCCGACAGCTTAACCGGCACGTTGTTATATGTGACGCGGTAGGGGTTTATCCACGCGTGAATCGCCAAGCCCTTTTCGCGGCAGATTTTGCACATCGTTTTCAGCGGGTCATAGCCGGGATTTTTGCCCTGAGTGCCTGTGAGAATGTGCGAGTAGGGATAGTATTTCGATTTATACAGTGCGTCGCAGAACGGCCGCACCTGAACAATAAGCGTGTTGAAGCCGCTGTTTATGCAGTTATCCGCAATCGCGGAAAACTTCTTTGCAAATGCTTTTTCGCTTTTGTTCGCTTCACGCTCCATGCTCAGCTCCAAATATGTAACCCACACGCCATTCATGTTGTCAGCCGTATCGGATTTTTCGGCTGAATCGGCGGTCTGAACCCTCATCGTTTGCACCGCGGGCTGAGCTTCATTTCCGTAAAGGGCGCACACGGCAAACGCCGACGCCAATAAAACCGCCGACAAAACGGCGGGGATATATTTTTTCAGCTTCATAACATCATCCTTGGAGAAAACTATGATTTATTTATTATCTTACCTTGCCGCAATCAGCGTGGTTTCAATTATCGTCACCACTGCGGACAAAATCAAGGCGATAAAACATCGCCGCAGAATCAGAGAAAGAACACTGCTCATACTTTCAGCCCTCGGCGGAAGCGTAGCAATGCTTATCACAATGCTGTTGATCAGACACAAAACCAGACACTTAAAGTTTATGGTCGGAATACCCGTGATTATTCTTGCGCAGGCGGCGGTTGCGTTCGCCGTGTGGAGGATTTTCTATGCCTGATATTCTCAGCTTTACTGTCCCCGAGAACTGCGCAGGAATAAAGGCAAAGTGGTTCTTAAAGGACCTCGGGCTGTCTACAAGAATGATAACACAGCTCAAGCGTGAAAAAGACGGTATTTTGATGAACGGCAAAATTTTGCGGACAATCGATAAGGTAGAAGCAGGCGCGGTAATAACGGTAAAGCTGCCGACTGAGGAAATGCACATTGAGCCTGTTGAGGGCAGCCTTGACATAGTGTTTGAGGACGAGCATATACTTGTTGTAAACAAGCCGCCGTTCATGCCTGTTCACCCCGTAAAGCAGCACCAAACCGACACGCTTGCAAATATCGCCGCGCATTACAGCCGCCAAAAAGGGGAGGACTACGTTTTCCGCGCGCTCAACCGACTTGACCGCGACACCTCGGGACTTGTGCTGATTGCAAAGGAAAGGTTCACCGCCAACAAGCTAAAAAACGCGGTTCACAAGGAGTATTACGCGGTCGTTCACGGAACAGTCCCGGACGACGGTACCGTTGACGCTCCGATCGGTCTTACTGAGGAATCGAAAATGGTTCGCCGCGTTGTAAGCAACGGCTCGCCTGCTGTGACCCATTACCGCGTGATAAAACGCGGAGATGACTATTCACTGCTCAGCCTGTGGCTTGAAACGGGCAAAACTCACCAGATCCGCTGCCACATGAGCTATCTGGGATATCCGCTGCTCGGCGACGAATTGTATGGAGGCAGCCGCGATAAAATAAACCGTCAGGCTTTGCACTGCGCCTCAATGGCTTTCAGTCATCCCGTCACAGGCAAAATAATAAGCATATCCGCGCCGATGCCGCAGGATATGCAAATGCTAATTTCAAATAATTAATCCGCCGCACCTTTTGGGTACGGCGGATTTTATCATTTTTCGTACTGTTTGACCTCATAAATCTTGTAACCGTCAAGCTCGTTTACCTGCTCATAGGCAACATAGCTGTTCTTGTCGGTGTAGTTTTCGTTGAGGTAGTTTTCCTTTCGGAACACAATGTTTTTATCGATAACGTAAATTTTGCGGTTGGTCATGATAGCTTCGTAAATGTTCTCGGGAAGATATCTTCTTCTGAGCATATCGCTGTTGTGGAAGTAGGTGAAGCCGTCAAGGTTTTCAAGGTATTCGCTTCTGAAACCCCACATCGGATGCAGATAGTTTTCGGTGTACTGAACAAAATCCTTTTCGGTCGGTGTATCCATAACATAGTAGCAGTCGGGGTTGCGGTTGATGTCCGAAATCAGACTTTCGGGAACGTAGTTGTAGTTTACAACAGGCAGGCTGCTGAAGAATACAAAGCAGTTTACCGCCGCAACAATGAGTACCGCCACGCTTGAAATAATCATGTAGCCGTTGCTCATTCTGAGCTTTGAGGACGGCTTGTCGCTTCGCTGGATTTCAAAGTTAAACGAGTTCATCAGCAGCGCGAGCATAAACATCAGAACGCCGTAAAGCACGGGTGTGTTTATGAACAGAAACATTCTCAGTACAATTACCGTGATGATTCCCGCCAGCAGGTAAAACAGGGGAAAGAAGCTGAATCTGTTTTTGTGGTAAATTATGAATATTACCGAAATGCCGATGTACATAAACATCGCTATCAAGGTGGTGTCGGGATTTTGAATGTGCTTGTAAAAATCCATGAATACCGCGTTGAGCGCGTACATGGGCTTGCTCTTGATATCCTCAAGCTGGATTTTATTAACCGCTTCAAGCGCGTCGGTATCAAGCTTTTTTACGGGGTCAAAGTATCCGAGCTTGAACACCTCGTATTTTGTTTCGGTGTCAATTCCCGCCTTTTTGAATTCCTCGGCGTGCTCCTTGTAGTCGGGGAAGGGGAGAGCGTCCGCAGATGTCTTTGCGACGGAATAATTGTAGTAGCTTTCCGCTTCGTCGGTTGCGTGGTTTACGGAATTTGAGAACTGCGCAAGTCCTACCGTGAGAAGCGTTACAAGAAGGAACATCAAAAAGAACGGTCTTGAGTACCAGAAAAACTTTTGGAACTGCAGTCTGTATTTTCTTTTTGCAAGCATATCGCCGAAGAAAAACGCGATTGCAAAACCGAGAGCAACAAAGAAGTAAAGGTAGTTTAAGAAGGAGCCGAATAAGATTTCGGCAACGCCTAACCAGCAGGAAAGGCTGTAACGCTTGTGGTAAATTGCGTTGAGCACCAGCATGAAGCCGCCGAGAAGCAGCAGCGCGGAGGTGCTTTTGCTGCTGACCTGAGAGTAATGGTTGAGCGCGTAAATAATATTGAGTACCGCGGAGAAGATAAACGCCTTACGGTTGTTGTACTTGTCCGCAAATACAAAGGTAATAGATACAAACGCCGCGTAGGACGCGAGAATCTGGAACAGTACAAAGCAGTTGAAGTCCGGCAGCGAATACTGCACCGTACCTACTATCATTGCGAGAATATAGTTTATAGTTCCGCTGTAGTAAAAGTGGTCCCTGCAAATTTGAATCGAGGTGTAGTAATCGTTGCTGTCGATATATGAAAAGGATGTGAGAATAATTATTGCCGCGGCAAATACGGCATTTAGCACCGCCGCGAATACAAATTTACTTTTCAGCACCTTTAATATCAGGTCTTTCATTTTAACAACCAGCCTTTTTGCTTCAAGCCGCATATTTTTGCCGCAGCGTGAGTAGTCAGTTTTTCAACATTCGGGTAAATTTAACGGTATCCCTTGTTCTGCTGAACGTCAAGAATCATCTGAATGTTTTTGTTTTCGTAATCATTCAGCGTAACTTTCTTTGAAAATTCATCTTCGGTATACTTTGGAGTATACCACGATTGAGCGTTAAAATAACTTGAAAGGGAAGAACTTTTAAATATTCTTCCCCTGCGAGCGTAGATTTCGTTCAGAGCTAAATTCAGCTCTGAACGACTCATGCTATTTACTTCTGACTGTGACAGATAGCTTGTATTTCCCTTGTATTTGCTGTATGATGTGTCGTCAGCCTGAGGAGCACGGCGGTCACGTCCGCTGTCCGAATTCTGAGGTTGTTCCTCATTGCTGTCCTCGTCGCTGTAGTTTTCATCATCATTATTGTTGTTTTCATCCTCATCGTCGTTTGCCTGAGTTTCCTCCGACTGAATAAGTCCCGATGAGATGTTAAGCGTAATCGTGCTGCCCTTTTTGAGCTGTTCCTCGGGATCGGGGCTCATTGAGGTGACGATGCCTTCATCGTAGTATTCGCTGTCGGCGTATTCGCCCTTAACAACCTTGTAGCCCTGTTCCTCAAGCACGCTCTTTGCATAGTCATAGTACGCGCCTACAACGTTGAACGGATAATCATATTCGCTTTCGGTTGTCGGTTCCTCGGTTGTGGGAGCCGCAGTGGTGGGCTGCTGAGTTGTGGCAGGAACTGTGGTGTCCTCGGTGTAAATCTCGGTTGACGGCTGAGTTTCCTTTGTATCCTTGCCGCCGAACCAGCCGTTTGTCGCGGCAACAACTCCGAGGACCGCAAGAGAAGCCACAACGATGACCGCCGCGATAATTGCGATAATCATGCCCTTGCGGTTGCGCTTTTCTTCCTCTTTCTGCTCGGCGTAGAAGGAGTTGTCGTCGTAAAAGCCGTTCTGACCGAACTCACTGTCAACCTCTGTGTTCTGTTCGGGAACAGGCTCGGGCTCGTCGTCAAAGTAGTCGCCGTAGTCCTTGTCTGCTTTATTCTTAACGTCGTTTATATTGAATACCTTTGTTTGAACCTGGTAGTCGTCAAAAACTCTGTTGTCAATCTCGTTTTCGCTGCCCTGCGGCTTTTGCGCGTTTTGCGCTTTTTCAGCCTTTGCCTTAGCCGCCTTGATCTGATTATCGAGCATTTCGGGAGTGAGCACCTGGGTCTGCGCTTCCTCAATGTCAGGAGTTTCGGAAGCTTCGGGCTGCGGAGTAAGTACCTGTGTAACAGGCTCGGAATCGGGCGCCTGAGCTTCGCTTTGGGGAGCGTTGTGCTTTATTGCTTCCTTGATTTTGTCAAGGTTTTTATCTTTTCCGTGTGCCGCAGCCGCCGCGCCTGCCGCTGCGCCTGCCGCCGCTGCCGCTGTTGCAGCAGCTTTTGCCGCGTCTGAGTTTTTATCCTCTTTAGGTTCGGGCTTTGCTTCCTCAAAATCGTCGTATACAAATTCCTCAAAAACGTTTCCGTCAAACTCGGTCGGGGCGGGAGGGATTATTTCCTGCTTCGGAGCCTTTGCGGCTTCGCTCTCCGCTTTGATCGACGCGAGCGCGTTTTTGAGATTTCCCGCGTTCTTCCAGCGGTTCTGCTTGTCGGGCTGACACGCAATCACGATTACGCTCTTGAGTTTTTCACTGCCGTTTTTCGGGGCAGAAATACTCTGCTTTTCAAAACGCTTGTTAATAGCGTCCTCACGGCTTACGGTCTCGCTCTCAAACGGAATAGCTCCGTCGTTGGCCATCTCGTACATGATAAGTCCGACAGAGTAAATATCGGTTGTGAAGTCAGGCTGTTCGCTTGCCTTTATTTCGGGCGATACAAAGGACAAATCGCTGATTTTGCTTTCGAAATCGGTGAAGCCGCCCAGCTTGTATGCGCCGCTTTGAGTGACAAAAATATTTGACGGCTTGATGTTGCCGTGATAAATTCCGCGAGCTTCAAGTCTTGTGAGAATGTCGCTCATCTGAAGCCCGAAGTCGTTTATTTCATCTTCGGTGAAATTCTTCTGCATAAGCGTCTGTTCAAGCGAGGTGAGCTTCTGCGTAATGATGAACATTCCGATTTTGCTTTTTGACGGTTTGTCAAGCACGGCTGCGTCGATGTAGTTGCTTACCTCGCCGCAGTTAATCACGTTGCGGATAAACGCCGCTTCCTCGTTTATGAACTGAACATTGTCGCTGTTATAGTCGTCGCCCTGAAATGTAACGTATGTCATTACCGCGTTGGTAACGCTTCCGTCGGTTTCCTTTCTTGAAACCTCATACACGGAGTTACCGTTATTGTCGGGCAAAGACGATACTACCTTCCACGCTTTCATGGACTCGGGTAATTTAAATCTTGCCATTTAAACTTCTCCTTCAAAAACAACTTTACATTTATTCTCAAAAATCCGCTTTTTATTAATCTCCATTCATAACATTATAGCATACTGAAATAAATTTTTCCACTGTTTTACGGGATTTTTTTAAAACCTGCCGTAATTTGTGCCCTTTTTTTCACGGATTCCGAGGATTCCGCCCACAATTGCGAGCAAAACCGAGGCGGCAAGCTTGATGATCGCCATTGATGTTACGCCCGAAGCGCCCCTTGAAAGCGAAGCGAGCGCGGAGACAACGAACACGGCAAGCCCAGTCATTCCGCCAACCGGTATTCCGGCGCCCTTGTTTATTTTTGCTGCGACAAATCCGCCGACGAGCGACCCAAGCCCCATGATCGCTGTCGTGATCCAGTTTGTAAGCTCGCTTCCGAGCATGCCGGTGCTCAGCATCACCGCCGCCAGAATCGAGGTGAGAATGATACAGCTTAGCATTGAACAGATTGCTCCAACCGCGACTGCCTTTACAAGCCTACTTTTATCAGACATAAAAAATCCCCCTGAATACAATTTTGTAAATTATATTCAGGGAGTCTTTTATTAATTCGTTTATTCAGCTTTTTCTGTTTCTTCAGATTTCTTGAATTTGCTGAAGAAGCTCTTCTTTTCGGGAGCGGCGTTCTGCTTTGTATCCTTAACTGTGTCAACAGAGGAGATGCACCACTTTTTAAACTTCATCTTTACGCGGTCTGAGCCTGTCTCGATGATAAGAGCGTCCTCGTCGTCCTTGATTGCAACGACTCTGCCCATGATTCCGCCGATTGTTGTGATTTCGTCGCCGATTTCAAGAGAGTTTCTCATCTCGGCTTCTTCTTTTTTCTTCTTTGAGTTCGGTCTGAGCAGAAAGAAGTATACGGCAACAATGATGAGAGCGTAAATTGCAATCATACCCCACATGCCGAAGCCGCCTGCAGCGTTGTTGCCCGAAGCCTGAGCGAGTATTGGTAAATTATTCATTTGATTCATTCCTTTCTGGCAATTATTAAGATTATAGCAGTTTTAACCAATTCTTGCAAGTATTTTTTTAATTATATCCTAACACCGAGAATATTTCGGTATTTTTCATAAAAATCAGTGAAGCTTCCCTCGTCGAGCTTATGCCTGATTACCTCCATGAGATTGTTGTAGAAATAGAGGTTGTGGATTACCGCAAGCCTCATGCCGAGCATTTCGCCGCTTTTGAGCAGGTGGCGTATGTACGCGCGCGAAAAATTGCGGCAGGTGGGACAGTCGCAATGACTGTCAACGGGGGAGGGGTCAAGTTCATATTTAGCGTTGTTAAGATTGCGTACGCCTTCCCATGTAAATAGCTGTCCGTGTCGCGCGTTGCGGCTGGGCATAACGCAGTCAAACAAATCTACTCCTCGATAAACAGCTTCAAGAATATTGACGGGAGTTCCCACTCCCATTAGATAGCGGATTTTATTTTTAGGCGCGTGCGGCTCGACCGTCTCTATAATCTCATACATTACCTCGGTAGGCTCTCCAACGGCAAGTCCGCCTATTGCGTAGCCGTCAAGGTCAAGCTCTGCGATTTCCTTCATGTGGTCGCAGCGCAAATCCTTGTAAGTTCCGCCCTGATTTATTCCGAACAGCATTTGTTCGCGGTTGAGCGTGGTCTCAAGGCTGTTTAGCTCGTTCATTCGATTTATGCAGCGTTTCAGCCAGCGTGTTGTGCGCGCTACACTGTCCTTTGTGTACTGATAGGGCGAGGGGTTCTCAACACATTCGTCAAACGCCATCGCGATTGTCGAGCCGAGATTTGACTGGATATTCATGCTTTCCTCGGGGCCCATAAAAATCTTTCTGCCGTCTATGTGGGAGTTAAAGTACACGCCCTCTTCCTTGATGTTTCTCAGCTTTGCGAGTGAAAACACCTGAAATCCGCCGCTGTCGGTGAGAATCGGACCGTCCCAGCGCGTGAAATTGTGAAGTCCGCCAAGCTCCCTGACCTTGTTATCGCCGGGGCGCAGGTGAAGGTGATAGGTGTTGCAGAGCTGAACCTGACATTTTATATCCTTTAAATCGAGCGCTGATACCGCGCCTTTGATCGCTCCGCAGGTGGCAACGTTCATAAACGCGGGAGTTTGAATTGTTCCGTGGGGCGTAGTAAACTCGCCTCTGCGGGCAGTGCCCTCCTGTTTAATTAGCTTGTACATATTTCCTCCTATCATATTATATTAAAATATCAATGAATATAATAGACAAGTTATAGAATTATCATGGCGTCGCCAAAGGAAAAGAATCTGTATTTTTCTTTTACGGCAATTTGATAAGCGTTCATAACGTTATCGTAGCCCGCGAACGCTGAAACAAGCATGATCAGCGTACTCTCGGGGAGGTGAAAGTTGGTAACAAGACCGTCAAGCACCTTGAATTCGTAGCCTGGGTAGATGAAGATATCGGTGAAGCCGTCGCAGGGCTTGATTTCGCCGTACTGCGTCGCCACGCTTTCAAGTGTGCGGCATGAGGTCGTACCTATAGCGATGACCCGTCCGCCGTTTGCCTTGGTTTCATTAATAAGCCGCGCCGATTCCTCGGGAATTTCGTAGTGCTCGCTGTGCATTTTGTGCTTTGTAACGTCGTCAACCTTGACAGGGCGGAAGGTTCCCAGTCCCACATGCAGGGTGACATAGGCGATTTTTACGCCCTTAGCCCTGATTTTGTCCATCAGCTCCTCGGTAAAGTGAAGTCCGGCTGTGGGAGCGGCGGCGGAGCCCAATTCGTGGCTGTAGACGGTCTGGTACCTCTCCTGATCCTTCAGTTCCTCGGTGATGTAGGGAGGCAGCGGCATTTTTCCGATTTTGTCGAGCGCGGCAAAAAAGTTTTCGTCGCAGTCAAAGTCAACTATCCTGTTGCCGTCGTCCTTTACCTCGGCTACTTCGGCTCTTAGTATTCCGTCGCCAAAGCTGAATCGCGCGCCCTCGCGCGCCTTTTTGCCGGGCTTGCAAAGAGTTTCCCAGCGGTTGCCGCTGATTTGCTTCAGCAGAAGAAACTCAACTCTCGCGCCTGTTTCGTCCTTGATACCGTATATTCTGGCAGGGAGCACGCGCGAATCGTTTGCAACAATCAAATCTCCCTCGTTGAGATAATCGATAATATCATAAAAATGCCTGTGCTCCACCTTTCCGTCCTTTCGGCCGAGCGCGAGCAGACGCGAATGGTCGCGCGGCTCCACGGGAGTTTGAGCAATAAGTTCCTTTGGCAGATCGTAATAAAAGTCGGCTGTTTTCATGTTAAGCCCTCGCTGTTCATTAAGATTTCCCCAATAAATTTCAAAATAACAAAGCTGAAATAATTGACAATATGAGAGTAAAATGGTATATTATAAAGTAAGGCAATATGGCTTTGATTATTGTCAAGGGGTAGTAAGCCGTTTGTATTAAAGAATCAATATTAACAGCACACTGTTTCTATAATATAATATTTATTCAAATAAGGCAACTGCTTTTTAAATTTTATTTTGTAAAATTTGGAGGAATCACAGTGAAAAAGTACAAGGTAGGAATCATCGGAGCAACAGGAATGGTAGGACAGCGCTTTGCGCTTCTGCTTGAAAATCACCCTTGGTTTGACGTAGCGGTACTCGCGGCAAGCGGAAGAAGCGCGGGAAAAACCTACGGCGAATGTGTAGAGGGCAGATGGCACATGACTGCCGAGCTTCCCGAAAAGTACAAGGATATGGTAATAATGGACGCGGAGAACGTTGAGGAGGTAGCCGCAAAGGTTGACTTCTGTTTCTGCGCGGTTAATATGAAGAAGGATGAAATCAAGGCTCTTGAGGAGCGTTACGCAAAGGCGGAGTGCCCGATTGTATCAAACAACTCTGCAAACCGCTTCACACCCGACGTTCCCATGGTAATTCCCGAAATCAACGCCGACCACATCAAAATCATCGAGGCTCAGAGAAAGCGCCTCGGCACAAAGAGAGGCTTTGTTGCTGTTAAGTCAAACTGCTCGCTCCAGAGCTATGTACCCGCAATCAATCCCCTCAAGGAGCTTGGCGTAGACAAGGTTCTCGCGTGCACATATCAGGCGATCTCAGGCGCGGGCAAGACCTTCAAGACATGGCCCGAGATGATCGACAACGTAATTCCCTACATCGGCGGCGAGGAAGAGAAATCCGAGCAGGAGCCGCTCAAAATCTGGGGCAAGATTGAAAACGGCGAGATCGTAAAGACCGACGATATCTCAATCACATCCCAGTGCATCCGCGTGCCCGTTTCCGACGGACATACAGCGGCAGTGTTCATGTCCTTCAAGGAAGGCGTAAAGAAGCCCACTGTTGACGAAATCATCAGCATTTGGGAGAACTACAAGGGCAGAGCTCAGGAGCTCAAGCTTCCCAGCGCGCCCGAGCATTTCCTGCACTATTTCACCGAGCCCGACCGTCCTCAGATCAAGTCTGAGCGCAACCTTGAAAACGGCATGGCAGTATCGGTCGGCAGACTCAGAGAAGACACACAGTACGACTACAAATTTGTTTGCATGTCGCACAACACATTAAGAGGCGCTGCAGGCGGCGCGGTATTACTTGCTGAGCTGCTCTGCGCAGAAGGTTATATGGATTAATACGAATAACGGAGGCAGATTATGGCTAACCACATTTTCACGGGTTCGGGCGTTGCGATAATAACCCCAATGAACTCGGACGGCAGTGTAAATTATGACGTATTCAGGCAGCTGCTTGAATTTCATGTTGAAAACGGAACAGACGCAATTATCGCGTGCGGCACAACAGGCGAAGCCGCAACGCTTTCTGAAAAAGAGCACTGCGAAGTGCTTGAGTTTGTCGCAAAGACAATCAACGGCAGAATCCCCGTAATCGCGGGAACAGGCAGCAACGACACAGCAACTGCCGTTATGCTGTCAAAGGAGGCGCAGAAGTCAGGCGTTGACGCTTGTCTCACGGTAACTCCTTATTACAACAAAACATCTCAGGCGGGCTTGGTAAAGCACTTCAACGTGGTAGCCGACGCGGTTGACATCCCGCTGATTCTTTACAACGTACCGTCAAGAACAGGCTGCAACATTCAGCCCAAAACCTGCCAGGAGCTGAGCAAGCATCCCAACATCAAGGCTATCAAGGAAGCAAGCGGCAACATTTCCCAGGTTGCTCTTATCCGCTCGCTCTGCGGCGACAACCTTGACATCTATTCGGGCAACGACGACCAGACCGTGCCCTTCCTGTCACTCGGCGCGCTGGGTGTAATCTCTGTTTTCGCCAACATCTGTCCTGCCGAAATGCATCAGATTTGTCAGCTCTGCCTTGATAATAACTTTGCCGAGGCTCAGAAGCTTCACTTCCACTATCTTGAGCTCATGAACATCATGTTCAGCGACGTTAACCCGATCCCCATCAAGACCGCGATGAACCTTTACGGCTTCAACGTAGGCGAGTGCAAGCTTCCGCTTGTACCCATGAGCGTTGCGGGTTACCACGACCTCAAGGACTGCCTTGCAAAGTACGATTTACTCGGTAAAATATAATTAAAATAAAACAGGGAGCGACATTTGTCACTCCCTGAAATACTATTAGGGGGAAGTTAAAAATGGTAAATGTAGCAATTGTCGGCTGCAACGGAAAAATGGGCGGATTTGTCGCTCAGGCGGTAAATGACAACAAAAATACTCAGGCGATCTTCGGCGTTGACGCTTTCGGTGAAAATAAATACGATTTTCCCGTTTACAAAAGCTTTGACGAGGCTGAATCAAAGCCCGACGTAATAATCGACTTTTCAAATCCCGCAGCTCTCGACGGCATGCTTAAATACGCGCTTGAAAACTCGGTTCCCTGCGTGATTTGCACAACGGGCTTTTCGGCTGAGCAGGTTGAAAAAATCAAGGCGGCGTCCGAAAAAATCGCCGTGTTCTACTCCGGTAATATGTCGCTCGGAATCAATCTTCTAATAGCGCTTTCAAAGCAGGCTGCAAAGGTGCTCGGCGGCAGCTTCGACATTGAAATCGTTGAAAAGCACCACAACCTCAAGGTTGACGCTCCCAGCGGAACGGCGCTTATGATTGCGGACGCGATTTCGGAAACCCTCGAAAACGAGCCGCAGTATGTTTACGACCGTCACGCTTACCGCAAAAAACGTGCCGAAAACGAAATCGGAATCCATTCGGTCCGCGGAGGTACGATCGTAGGCGAGCACGAAGTTATTTTTGCAGGTCACGACGAGGTTGTAACAATCACCCACCAGGCACAGTCCAAGGAGGTGTTTGCCGCAGGTTCCGTTAACGCGGCTGTGTTCCTCGCTGCTCAGGGCGCGGGAATGTACGACATGACCTCAATGCTTTCATCGGTACTGTAATACTAAATCAAAACACAAATTAAAGCTGTCATTCCGACCAATGCGGAGGAATCCCCCAAACAGGAAACCTTTGTTTGTATTATTTGGCGCTTTCGGCACCGCTCAGGATGACAATTATCTTATCACAGCGTTTTTAGGGACGCTGTGATTTTTTTCACCTTTTTCGCCGCGCACATACTATGTAATAAGGAACTGCGAAAACTAAAACAGAAAAAGGTGAAAACATGAACAATAATCTGATACTGTTTCCGTCAATGACAGCAGTGCTTAAGGCCAGGGAGGTACTGCGCCGTCGCGGAATCAATTCAAGGGTGATCCGTACACCTGCAAACCTGCGCCGTCGCTCCTGCGGCTACAGCCTGCTTGTAAAGCGCGGCTTTGACGAGGCGATAAGCCTGATAAAAAACGAAAACATCAAAACGGTGGGGATAGCCGCCGTTGATTTGTCTTGATATATTTTGATAACGGAGCCACAACCTTTCCAAAGCCGCGCTCGGTAATAAACGCCGTCACGGGCACAATGCTCAGAAACGGCGCGAACCCGGGCAGAAGCGGTCACAAAATGTCGGTACGGGCTTCGGAGATCATGTACAACTGCCGACAAAACGCCGCAAAGCTGTTTGACCTTGAACAGCCTGAAAACGTGATTTTTACGCTCAACTGTACTCAGGCTCTCAACACGGTAATCAAAGGCACGCTGAAAAAAGGCGACCACGCCGTTATTTCATCTCTCGAGCACAACGCCGTATTGCGCCCGATTGAGGCAATGAAAGAGAGGGGAGTGAGCTACTCGGTAGCCGAGGTGGTCGAGGGCGACGACGATAAAACTCTCGACAATTTCCGTCACGCTCTGCGCGAAAATACAAAGCTTGTGGTGTGTACCCACGCTTCAAACGTATTCGGAATAAGACTGCCCGTTGAGCGAATCGGCGCACTTTGCAGAATATATAAAATCCCGTTCTGCCTTGACGCGGCTCAAAGCGCGGGAGTTCTGCCTATTTTGCTGAAAAATTCCTGCATAGATTACCTCTGTACCGCAGGTCACAAGGGACTTTACGGCCCAATGGGAACAGGGCTATTATTAATAAACACCGAAAAAACACCCGACAGCCTGTTTCAGGGCGGCACGGGCAGTTTTTCATCCGACCGCAAACAGCCCGATATCCTGCCCGATAAATTTGAGAGCGGCACCCCGAACCTGCCGGGAATCGCGGGACTGAACGAGGGTATCCGATTTGTGCTGAGCAGGGGAGTAAATAATATTGAGGACAGGGAAATGCGCCTTGCCCATAGGCTGTACGAC
>Ga0326513_10001926_pt1 | contig 15548 bp, 20 predicted proteins | sample 2_2465_0518_D_FD_203654 | JGI IMG/M metagenome (GOLD analysis project Ga0326513, IMG submission 203654) | Bovine rumen microbial communities from UC Davis, California, United States - 2_2465_0518 | ecosystem: Host-associated > Mammals > Digestive system > Stomach > Rumen | place: USA... | reverse complement strand
CTCTTTTGCGGCAAAAACGCCCCACAGCGCGTAAAATAGCCATTTTCGGAGGTGATAGCATGGCAGGTCAAAGACAGCCCATTGAACTTGTGGTTAAAAAGGGCGCAAAGCACCTCGGCAAAGCGGAGATCGAGGAGCGTATGAGGACAGAGGTCAAGCCCTGCACCGACAACATCGAACCTCCGTCCTATCTGACTGCCGCGCAGAAACGGCACTTCCGCGAGATCGCAGAACAGCTTGATAAGATCGGCATCATGGGCGAGACTGACACCGAGACTCTTGCCCGCTATGTGACCGCAGAATCGCAGTACCGTCAGGCGATCAGGGATGCGCAGGCATTCCGCAAAAAGTACCGGATGCCAGACGGTGCTGAGAACGCCGCAGAGTATGTCGCGCTGCTCGATAAGCTCGACAAGCGCATCGACCGCTATTTCAAACAGGCGCACACGGCAGCTTCTGCACTCGGTCTGACGATATCCAGCCGGTGCAAGCTGGTCGTTCCGCAGACGGACGAAGCGCCAAAGGCGAACCGCTTTGCGGCGTTTGACAGGCAGGCAAGCGGATGACCGACCGCGCGACCGTATACGCAGAGCGCGTCTGTGCCGGTGATGTGGTCTGCGGCAGGCTGCACCGTCTTGCGTGCGAGCGGCATCTGCGCGATCTGGAGCGTCAGCGGACGGATGCCTTTCCGTACTATTGGGACGCGGAGGAATCACAGCGCATTATTGATTTCGGCGAGACGCTGACCCTCTCGGAGGGACTGGAGCCGCGCCCACTGCGGCTGATGGACTGTCAAGCATTTGACCTCGGCTGCACGTTCGGCTGGAAGAAATCTGCGAACAGTCGCAGACGGTTCAGGCGGCGCTACAAGTCCATCTCGCGTCAGCAGGGCAAGACGATGGAGAACGGCATCATGCTGACCTACATCGCGGCGTTCTCCGGCTACAAAAACGGCAAGCTCTTCACGGCGGCGACTAAGAAACGTCAGTCGCGGCTTGCATGGGAAGAAGCCAAGCGTTTCATCGAGGCTGACCCTGATCTGCTGGAATACTTCAAGGTACAGGACTACAAATCGCTCATTACAGCGCTCAATACCGGCTGTACGCTCGAAGCTCTGAGCCGTGAAGGAGGTCTGGATGACGGCTTCCGTGCGATCTGCGCGTCCATTGATGAGATCCACCAGCACAAGGACAACGGCATCTACAAGGCACTGTACAACGGTACGCGCTCGCTGCCGGAGACGCTGATCTCCATGATTACGACCCGCGGCAAGATACCGGCGGGGTTCTGCATGGAGATGGACACCTACGCGGCAAATATCCTTCGCGGTGTGGCAACGGCAGAGGATTTCTTCGCGGATATCTACTGCATGGATCCGGAGGATGACATCTGGGACGAGAACAACTGGCAGAAATCCTGCCCGTTCACGTTCACCGACCCGGAGCTGATCGGAATCCTCCGGCAGGATGCGCAGACTGCTCGCGATATGGGCGGCTCTGATCTGCGTGACTTCATTGTCAAGTCCCTCAACATGTGGACGAAGAACACCGATGACAGCTTCATCGACGTGGATAAATGGAAGGAATGCGGGAGTGAACGCACGCTCCGTCAGATCGTTGATGCGGGTATTCTGGACTGCTGGGTCGGCATCGACCTGTCCAGCGGCGGCGACCTGACGAGCATTTCCCTGCTCTTCCCGCTGGGTGACGGCAGATTCTACATCTGGTCGCACAGCTTCATGCCGAGGGGCAGACTGAACGAGCACATCGAGACTGACCTTGCCCCCTACGATATCTGGGTAGACAGCGGACTGATTACCGTAACCGGCGGTGAGATGGACTTCATGACGGACTACAAGTTCATCCTGAAATACCTGTCTGACCTGAGAAAGTCGCTCGGACTGCGGTTTTACGGCATCGGCATCGACCCTGCCAATGCAGCGGGCATACTACAGGACTTAGAAGCCTACGGCTGCCCGGTCGTGACGATCACGCAGAGCGCCCGGAGCCTGAACAGCGCCACAGTGGATATGCGTCTGCTGGTCAAGGGCGGAAAGGTCGAATATGACCGTCAGAATGAGCTGCTTACATGGTCGTTCACCAATGCAGCAGTCGTGAAAAATTCGTTCGAGGAGATCAAGATCGACAAGCTCAGGCAGGCGGGTCACAAGCAGGAGTACAAGCGCATTGACCCGGTGGATGCCGTGATCGACGCTTATGCGCTGATGCTGATCTCGCAGGGCAGCAGCGCACCGGTCAACGTGAACGAAGCGCTGGACGAATATCTGGAACAGATGGGATGGAGGTGAGACTGTGACAATTGCAAAACGATTCCGCGCGGCATGGAACGTCCTGACAGGCAAGAGCTTTCACGACGCGAATCTGGAAGCGCTGATGGATTTTCTCGGCATTTCCCGCGGCACAAGCGGTGATGCTCTGAAGGAGGCAACATATTTTGCCTGCATGAAGGTGCTTAGCGAGAGCCTCGGCAAGATCCCCATTAAAGTTAAGCAGCACACGCCAAAGCGCGGAACAGTTTCCATGCATGAGCATCGGTTCTACAGTGTCCTGTACATGCGCCCGAATCCCTACATGACGGCATCTACCTTCTGGGGTCTGATGGAGACATGCCGTAACCATTACGGCAACGCCTATGCGCTGATCTACGACAGGGATCCGCTGCACCCGAAGCTGTTCCCACTCCATCCGGATGATGTGACCGTGTACTATGACGATGCACGTCAGCTTGCTGATGTCCCGGATGTGTACTACCGCTACACGCACGGCACGACAAACCTTGTCTTTTCGTCCGCGGAGGTGCTGCATTTCAAGAATTTCCTGACGCAGGACGGCATCATCGGTATCCCGACCCGCCAGCAGATCGCGGATGTCATCCAGGGTGCAGGACAGGCACAGACCATGCTGAACGGGCTGTACAAATCCGGTATGACAGCGAAAGCAGTCCTGCAATACACCGGCGGTCTTAACGATGCCAGCGTCGAAGCGCTGAAAAAGGGCATCCAGGAATATGCGTCCGGCAAGGACAGCTCAGGCTCTGGCGGTATCATCCCGATTCCGCTGGGATTTACGCTCACGCCGCTGAATATCAAGCTGACGGATTCGCAGTTCCTTGAATTGAAGCAGTACAGTGCTTTGCAGATTGCGGCGGCATTCGGCGTCAAGCCGGATCAGATCGGCGACTATACCAAGTCCAGCTACGCAAGCTCCGAGGGACAGCAGCTTTCATTCCTGATCGACACAATGCTCTTCATCCTCAAGCAGTATGAGGAGGAGCTGTCCGCTAAGCTTCTGACACAGGAGGAGCGCGAGCAGGGCTTCATGGTCAAATTCAACACGAGGGTGCTGCTCCGTGCTGACCAGCTCACGCAGATCAATACCCTCAGCACGGCGGTGCAAAGCTATCTGTATACGCCCAATGAAGCGCGAGATTTTCTCGACATGCCTGCGGTAGACTGTGGCGACAAGCTCATCGGAAACGGCTCGACCATCCCGCTGGATATGGTTGGAATTCAATATCAGAAGGAGGTACCACAAGATGGAAGATAACAAGATCCCTGGTCTTGTGCAGAAATCTGCCAGTCTGAGCGCCGGAGAGGTTACGGACAGGCAGCTTGCCAAAATCAACAAATACACGCTGGAGCCGCTGACGGCGGAGCAGGTGTTTGCATTCAAGGCGGTCTTGTGCGATAACAAGGTTGACCGCGACTTTGAGCGATTTTCAGAGAAAGCACTTGACGATCTGCGGAAAATGTTTGTCGGCAGGACGGTCATCAAGGATCACCGTCCCAGTGCAGACAGTCAGATCGCCCGCATCTACGACACAGAGCTGGTCAAGGGCGAGCTTCTGCAGAACGGCGAGCCGTACACACAGCTCATTGCGCACTGCTACATGGTCAGAACTGCCGGCAATGCCGACCTTATCACGGAGATCGTTGGCGGCATCCGCAAGGAGGGCAGCATCAGATGTTCCGTCAGCAAATGCATCTGCTCCGAGTGCGGTGCAGATAACCGCAAGGCTTACTGCCAGCATTACAGGGGCAGGAAGTACAGCAAGGGAGAGCCTTGCTACTTCACGCTGGACGGCGCAAAGGATGCCTACGAGTTCTCGCTCGTTGCCGTTCCCGCGCAGAAGGCGGCGGGCGTTTCCAAATCCTACACCGGCGTAACGGTGTACGAATCCGATCAGCCGCAGGAGTCCCCTGCTGATGATACAACCGAAAAGGAGCTGAGACAGCGCATCCGCATGATGGCGCTCAGAGCCAGAACACAGAAGGAGGAAATCTGATATGAAGTCGAATTACGCACAGAAGATCAAGGAGCTGAATGCCCAGATCGCACAGTGTACCGAGAACGCACAGAAGTATCTGAATGACGGTCCCGAGAAGGATGTCACCAAGGCGACAGAGATGCTCGATCAGGCGGAAGCGCTGGAGCAGGAGCGTTCTGCCGCAGAGCGTCTGCTTGCCAAGGAAAAGGCGGATGTCGCAGAGGAGATCGGCGAGAGCATTTCTGCATCGGAGAAGTCCGAGAAAGCATTTGCAGATGCGGCACGTTCCGGCTTTGCGGTATCCAAGGACATGAGCGAGGGTACCAATGCGGACGGTGGCTATACCGTACCGGAGGACATCCGTACCCGTGTCGAGCAGTACCGTGACGCGAAGTTCTCTCTGCGTCAGCTCGTCGATGTGGAGAATGTCACCACCAAGTCCGGCAGACGCACCTTCCAGAAGCGTGCGCAGCAGTCTGCGTTCTCCAAGATCAGCGAGGGCGGCAAGGTCGGTAAGCGTGCGACACCGCAGTTTGAGGTGCTGAGCTACAGCGTTGAGAAGTACGGCGGCTATATGGCAGTGACCAACGAGCTGCTGGAGGACAGCGACGCCAATATCACCCAGACGATGGTCAAGTGGCTCGGTGATGCTGCCCGCGTAACGGACAATGCCCTCATCCTTGATGCCATTGCAACTAAGGATGCAACGACCATGTCCTACATCGAAGACCTCAAATATCAGGTGATCGTAACGCTCGGTCAGGCATTTGCAGACACCTGCACCATCATCACCAACGATGACGGACTGCTGTGGATGGATACCCTCAAGGATCTGGAGGGCAGACCGCTCCTGAAAAACGGCGCGACCGATGTGCTGCCGCCCAGAATCGCGATCGGCACCAGAAATATTCCTGTCCGCATCATCCCGAATACAGACCTTCCGACCGAGTCGGAATACGGCGCAACCGAGGACACGACCGTAAAGGCGGGCAAGACCTACTACACGCGCAGCGGCTCCGGAACTTCGCAGTCTCCGTATGTATACACGCCTGTCGAGAATCCGACCGGCAATCCCAAGACCAGCAGCTACTACGAAGTGACTGCATCGCTCATCCCGATGATCCCCGGTGACTTCAAGGAGGGTATCAAGATCTTCGACCGCAAGACCCTCCAGCTCAAAATGTCGGATACTGCCGTTGCAGGCTCCGGTAACGATCAGCTCAATGCATTTGAGGAAGATCTGACCCTCATCCGTGCGCTGGAGAGGCTGGATGTCAAGGTCAAGGATGCCGCTGCATTCGTCAACGGCAAGCTCAGAATCCCGGTAACGGGCTAAGTCAGGAGGGCAGCGCATGGCAGTGATCACAGTGCAGGAAGCTTTGCAGCATCTCGGCATCGACTATGCGGACGAGATGGTCACGCAGAACGTGACGACCGCTGTCAGCGCGGCCGACCTCACGCTCAAGGGCGCTGTCGGTGTGGATGTGGAGACTTTGCTGCCCAATGATGCGCGGGCAAAGCAGCTCGCGCTCCTCTACATGGAGGACTACTACAACGAGCGCTCGCTGACGGATGCAGGCACCAAACAGGGCACTGCGCACCGTGCGCAGGTCACTATACTGGAATGGCAGCTCAAGCTGGAGCTGCGCAGACTGCGGGAGGTATCCTCATGAGTCGAGTCTACGATAAGTCCGTCACGATCCAGAAGCAGGACGAGGAGACGGAGATCTGGGCAGATCTCCTCGGCAAGCCCCTGCACGCCCGCGTCAATACGGCGACCGGAAAGGTCGGCTTTGCCGCGGATGCAGACCAGTTCCATGCGCAGATGGTGTTCGAGTTCCGGTATATGTCCGTTCTGGAACAGCTTCGGTACACGCCGCAGCTTTTCCGTCTGTGTTACAGGGGGCATACCTACCATGTCGTCGACTATGATGACTACCTCGAACAGCACAGAACCGTCAGAATCACGGGGGCGCTGTATGAGTAAGGAACTGATCTCTCCCGCCGATCTGAGCGCCGTCCTCACCGAGGAGCTGACGATCTACGCGGAGGATGTCCAGAAGAAGATCGACAAGGCCGGAAAGACGGCGATCGACGAGCTGGTGCGCATCACCAAGGACACCGCGCCGTTTGACATCCGGCATCACGGGAAGCATTTTGCGGACTGCATCGCGTCAAATGCCCGCAAGCAAGGGCAGACAGGCACCGTCTACACATGGTATGTCAAGCCGCCCTGCTACCGCCTGACGCATCTGCTGGTACACGGTCACATGAACCGCACCGGCACTGGCAGAGTCAAGGGCGACCCATTCCTGCACAATGCATGGGATAAGGTGCGGAAGCAGTATGAGAAGGACGTAGAGGAGGCGGTCAAGGGTGATTGAGGAGATTCTGAGCGCAGTCGGCATCCCATACCGCCGGACGCGTTTCCTGCATCCGCAATCCGGTGATTATATCGTCTGGAATGACAGCATTGAAACAGACGGCGGAGATGACAAAATATTGCTGTACCATCACGAGGTCACAGTGGAGCTTTACACCGCAGCGCCATCCCCGGATAACGAGGCGGCGCTGGAGACTTCCATCGCGGCGCACGGCCTGCATTTTTCCAAGGAGGAAGCGTTCTGGCTACAGCCCGAGCAGCGGTACCAGACGATCTATGAATTTGAATTCTACGAGAAAAAGGAGTGTTGATTATGCCTGAAGCAAAACGCACAAAGGACGATATTACCATCGGCTCGTGCAAGGTGTACCTCACGGAGTATACCGGCACGCTCCCGACCAGAGACAGCATTTGTGTTGATGCAAATCGTCTCGGCTATGTCAAGGGCGGTGCATCCGTCGAATACGCGGAAACGACCCTCACCGAAAAAGACGATCTCGGCTATGTCCGCAAGACCATCACCACCGATGAGGAGGTCAAGGTCAAGCTGGGTCTCATCACATGGAACGGTGCGAGCCTGAAAAGCCTTATCAACCGCTGTGCAACCTCTGAGGCGGACGGTATCCGTACCACCAAGATCGGCGGCGGCGGAAATGCGCAGGATAAAAACTATGTTCTGTGCCTGCATCACGAGGACAGCGCGGACGGCGATGTGTGGGTGATGATCGTCGGCAGGAATACCGCCGGCGCAACCCTCAAATTCGCAACGGACGGCGGTTCTCTGGTGGAGCCGGAATTCACGGCACTGCCGCATGACGCAGACGGTACGCTCATCGAGCTGTACGAGGAGATCACCTGACGGGGAGGGATGAGAAATGAGCAGACGATTCAGCTTTAATACCTTCGAGCAGCCGACCCTTGTGGTCGAGCTGCGGGGCGGAAAGACCATCCATCTGGAGATCCCGACCGTATCCGCTGTAGAGCGCCTGCGCGACAGCATCCCCGCACTGAAAAAGCGCATCACAGCTGAAAATATCGGTGATCTGCGAAAGTTCTATGAGCTGCTGGCTGATCTGATGAGCTTCAACACGGAGGGCATGCGCTTCACTGCAGAGGGGCTGGAACGAGACTACCGTATCACGCTTGACGCGATGATCCCATTCTTCACGGATTACATGGCATTTATTGATGAGGTTCGCGCGTCAAAAAACTGACGCTGCCGTACTATCCGTATATCGGGGGTACGGCGGATGCGAGCCCTTACCAAACAGAGACCTACTGGCATCACCTTGTTTCAGGCTACACCGGAATGAGCTTTGCAGAGCTTCAGCAATCGCGGTATTTGTCCTATCTGCAATGGAAGCGGGATGCGTTCATCTCACGGCTGGAGCAGTCGGAGAAGGGCAAGGAATACCTCAAAAACGCCGCCCGCATGGAGCAGACAGAGCCTGACCGCGCGGGCCTGAGACGAAGGATGCATCGAAACGGAGAATAGCTATGGCAAGTAAGACCATCAAGGGCCTTACTGTCGAGATCGGCGGCGATACTTCAAAGCTTGGCAAGGCGCTTTCCGGCGTCGAGAAGCAGTCAGGCAAAGCCGCCGCGGAGATCAAGGAGATAGATACTGCACTCAAGCTCGTGCCGAACAGCGAGGAGCTGCTCATTCAGAAGCAGGCAGCACTCGCCAAGGAGATCGAAGCGACCTCCGGCAAGCTGGATATTCTGAAGGAAGCCGAGCGTCAGGTGCAGGCGCAGTTTGAGCGCGGCGAGGTATCCGAGGAGCAGCTTCGCGCCCTACAGCGGGAGATCGTCGTCACGACCAACTCTCTGGAGGGTTACGAGAAAGCCGCCGAGGATACCGCCAAGGCGCTGGAAACTGCTGCCAAGTCCTCCGACAAAGCTGAGGACAGCACGGAGCAGGTCGGCGATGAAGCCAAGAAAGCGGCATCGAAAATGGATGCGCTGGGCGACGAGTCAGAGGATGCCTCCGGAAGTCTGAACAAGGTCGGCAACGAAGCCAAGGATGCCGGAGGAAAATTTGACGCGGCAGCGGTCGCGGTCGGCGGATTTATTGGGAATCTGGCACTGGATGTGCTGAAAAGCGCCGTCAGCGAGCTGAAAAATCTGACCGAAGCCGCCGCAGAAGCTGTCAAGGAAACGGCAGAATACGGAGATTCGATCGACAAGGCATCCCAGAAGATGGGTCTGAGCGCCGAGAAATATCAGGAATGGGACTACATCCTACAGCACTCCGGATCGTCCATCGATGCGATGAAGTCCGGCATGAAAACGCTGTCTGATGCGGTCTACGACCAGAGCGACAAGGCAGTCAATGCTTTTAACGCGATCGGACTGAGCATCGAGGATGCCGCAAAGATGTCTCAGGCAGACCTGTTTGAGACGGTCATCACAAAATTACAAGAGATGCCGGAGGGCGCCGAACGTGCAGCAGTCGCGAATGACCTTCTCAGCCGTTCTGCGCAGGAGCTTGGCGCATTCCTGAATTCTTCCGCGGAAGACACGGAGACACTGCGCAGACAAGTGCATGAGCTGGGCGGTGTCATGTCGGACGAAGCCGTCAAGGATGCTGCCGCCTACCAGGACAGCCTACAGGACTTGACCACCGCCGCAGACGGCATCAAGCGTTCATTTGCGTCACGCATCATTCCCGGTGCAAAGGGAGCGATGGACGAGCTGACAAACGTCCTGAGCGGCGGAGCGGTAGATCAGGACGCACTGGTCAGCAGCATCGGACAGATATCTGACGCACTGGAAAGCACGCTGACGGATGCGCAGAGCGTCGCGGAGACACTTGTGCCGGTCATCGGGAACATCATCCGCGAAAAGCTCCCGGAGGTCATCGGCATGGGCGCAGAGGTCGTCACCGATCTGGTCGGCGGCATTCTGGATGCGCTCCCTGACGTCCTGACGCTGTTATTCGACGCGGCGGACATGCTCGTCGAAAAACTGCTGGAGCAGCTCCCGACGCTTTACACGAAGCTTGCCGAAGCGATCTCCGGCAGCGCACCTGTCCTCGCTGAGCGCATCCCGCAGCTCATTCAAACGCTCGTCACAATGATTCTGGCTTCCATGCCGCAGCTCATTCAGGCGGCCTATACGATCCTGACGGCGATCGTCGGCATGGTGCCGGTACTGGCACAGCAGCTCGCACAGATGCTGCCGACGGTCATTACGGCGATGGTAACAGCACTGGTCTCCAATTATCCTGTGCTTCTGGCGGGTGCATATTCACTTCTGCTGGCGATCCTTGACGCGATCCCGCCCATCATCGAAGCCCTCGCCCCGCTGGTGCCTACCATCGTGACATCACTCATCGACCTGCTCCTTGACAACAAGGATGAGCTCGGAGAGGCTGCTGTGGAGATGTTCATGCTGCTGGTATCGACGCTGATCCAGGTCGGTGAAAAGCTGATCGTGATACTGGTGACGTTACTTCTGGCACTCCTCAATAACCTCGGGGATTTCGGGCCGAAGCTCCTGGGTCAGCTCAAACAGATCGCTGACGGTCTGCTCGGCATTATCACCGGACTTGCCGATAAGATGCGGAATGCCGGCCATAACATCATGGCGGGACTGCTCGACGGCATTGCCGGAATGGCATCCTCCATCGTGAACAAGGCGACCGAGATCGCCAACAGCATCATCTCAGCGATCACCTCGCCGTTTGACATCCACTCGCCGTCGAAAAAGATGGCATGGGTCGGACAGATGATCGACGAGGGACTTGCTGAGGGTATGGACAGCAGCAGTGACGATCCCATCGATGCGATGGAGTCGATGGCAAGGCGGCTGTTTATAGAGGCGGCACCGCTGCCGCAGGAGATCGAATCGCAGGCGTCACAGCCGGCTCCAATGTCCGCACCGCAGTACAGTACGGATCCGGCACTGCTCGGACGGCTCGACCGCATTTTACAGGCAATTGAGGACGGAAAGATCATCGCGCTCGACGGGGACAAGATCGTCGGCGAGACGATCGACCGCATTGATGCAGCCCTCGGAGAGCTGCAAGTACAATCTGAAAGGGGCGTGAACTGATGCACTATCATCCCGAATCCAACGGAATCGTGTGGAACGGCAAGCATTCCTGCACTGATTTTGACGCGACCTGCAAGGAACGGCAGACGCCGCCGCCGAAGGAGATCAAACGGCAGGAGCGCGTCGCTTACAGCAATGTGACCTGGAATTTCGGCAGCTTCTTCGGCGTCAAGGAGTACGAGAACCGCACACTGCGGTACACATTCGTCATCTCCGACAATGAGCGCTGCCGCGAGAAGGCCGATGCCTTTATCGACTGGCTGGAGGCGCCTGACGGGTTCTCGGAGCTATGGGACAGTGCGGATCCGCTCTACCACTTCCTGGCGCAGCTCACGAGCATCAGCACGAAATACCAGGGCGGCGTGGTCTGCGAGCTGACGGTCATCTTCGAGGCGTATCCCTACAGGATCCCGAACGAGGATGTCGCATTTCCGGTCGATCCCGACCGCTATCCGGATATCGACGACGACGGGCAGATCACCGCTGCCGATGCGCAGGCGATCCAGACAGCCGCCGCAAACATCGGCGCCGGAGAGCCCAGCGGCCTGACGCCGGAGCAGGAATTCCGCGCAGACGCCGACCGTGACGGGACGATCACGGCTATTGATGCGCAGCTCGTCCTGAGCTTCACGGCGGCATGTGGTGCGGGCGACTATGAGGACACACCGGCGGACTGGACTGCGTTCGTCAACGACCAGCTGAGCCGCCGCCCGGAGGTGATCTGATGTACGAGATCTGGATCACGAACGGTCAGACCCGTGAACGGCTTCGGGCAGCAGATGCTTCAAGCGACAGTCAGGTCATTGCGGCAGAATTCGACGACCCGATCGCGGATATCGTCTTTCCCTCGGCAAGCTTCGAGGTCATTCCAATGAACCCTGCATACGACCGTCTGCACGAGCTGACGACGGTCGTCGAATACGTCAACACACTCACCGGCGAATGCGAATTTCTCGGACGCATCGCACACAAGCCCAAGGACGGCATGGCGGCGGACGGAACGGTCTCCAAGCAGTATGAGTGTGAGGGGCTGATCGCCTATCTGAGCGATTCGCGGCAGATGTACCGCACTTATAACGGCATCACGCCGCACATGTTTATCGCATCGCTGCTGTACTATCACAATCTGCTGCACCCCGACAAGGCGATCCAGATCGGGAGCTGTGATGTGTCCACATCCTTTAACGCCGTGACGCAGTACCGCACGACGCTCGAGGAGCTCCGTGCCAATCTGACCGACCGCTTCGGCGGAGAGATGCGACTCCGGCGCGACCAGCAGGGTGTCCTGCGGCTTGACTACCTGCATCAGCTCGGCAACCGGCAGAACACGGTCATCGAGCTGGGGCGGAATCTGGTCTCCGTGAACCACACCGCGGATGCCCGGAACATCATCACCCGGCTGATCCCGCTCGGCAAGGCACTGTCAAACGATTCTCCGGAGCGCCTGACGCTCGCCGGCTACTACCAGGACGCGCCGGACAAGTACTGGATCGACGCGGACAGCGACACACAGCAGACCTACGGCATCATCGAGGGAACTGCGGAATTCGACGATATCGAAACGCAGGCGGAGCTGTACACCAAGGGCACCGCCTATCTTGCCGAGAACAACCGCATAAAGAAGTCGTACACGGCGGAGGTGCTCGATCTCTCGACCATCGGAGCGGATGCGCAAGCGCTCCGGGCGGGCAATACCTATCGGTTCAAATGCAGCTTTACCGGGCTCGACGAGGATCTGCGGCTGACCAAGCGGCATGTGGACATCGTCAACAAGCCATATAAGCCGAGCGTCGAGATCGGCGACAAGACCGTGAAGCTTTCATCCGCGCAGGCAAGGACAGCCCGGCTGCTGGAGTATGCGATCCCGCAGCAGCGGTACAGCATCATGGCAGCGACGCAGGACATGATCGACGGCCTGATGAACGGCGGGCTCGCGTCCAATGTGATCTGTGACGGGCATGAGGTTCTTATCATGGATACGGACGATGAGAGTACGGCATCCAATATCTGGAAGATCAACACAGGCGGCATCGCACACAGGGGCAGCGACGGGCAGTACAATCTCGCCATGCTGATGGACGGTAAGGTTGTTGCAGATTTCGTGCTTGCCGGAAGCGTGACGGCGGAGAATCTGACGGTGACAGGTGGTACGATCAATATCAACGCAAGCGCGGAGAACTACGATGTAATTCAGCTCAACTACGAGAACCAGCAGGGGCATGTATGGCACAGTCACTCGTCACCGCTGGAGTTTGACCTCTCCAACACTGGCATTGGAAAGGAGTGGAAGGCTCAGGCTGGCTCGATGTTTTTTTATGAGAATGGAAACACCGCATCATCATTCAGTGGAAATGCCCTGACATTTTACAGTGGAGCAAACGCCGCAGCACTTCTTAGTGGAAACTCTATGAATTTTTACGACTCTAATGGCGTTGAATCATCGCAAATTCATGAAAGCGGCATCAAAATCAACGCATCCGGGTCTGCATCGAACGCAGTCGTCCAAATCTATCGGGATAGTCTTGGAAACGGTAATATTATGGGTTGGAGCGCCGGATATGGCAAGTGGTTGTCGTTAAATGATCTCGAAGCAAGAGTACAAGCACTGGAGGCGAGAATCTAATGAAAATCTACACTGAAATTCCCGATATGGAGATTCTGGCAGGAGATACAGCACCGACGGTACACTTCACCGTAACAGGTACTAGCTTGTCGGGGCTGACAGCATCAGCGTCGATCGTATCTGTCAGCAAACCGAACACAGTGCTGAAAACCGTCGCATGTACCGCGACAGAAGACGGATTCGATCTAACGATCCCTGCCGCTGATACTGCCGGACTGGACGGCGAGTATTATGTTGACGTCACGATCTCCGGCACCGGCATCAAGTACAAGCGGATCCGCGGGCTTCTGATTGTCCGCAAATCCGCAAGAGGAGCGTGAGCTGTATGAATGCGAAAATTACCTTGGATATGGGTATTGAGGTCGGTGTCAATATTGGCGGGGGCTCCCCTGCACCGGGCGACCTCGCCGGCATCATCATCCAAAACGTGTCGCTGCTGAGCGACGGCGATATCATCATCACAGAGCTGCCCGTTGACGGCGGATATGACGGCGAAGCCGTTGAGGGGCTGAAATCGTGGATCGACGAAAATGCCGCGGACTTTTTCCCCGGCGGATATGAGATCCTCCTGCCGTATGGCAGCGGATCGAAGGTGCTGGCGCTGTACCCCATCGCCGGCAATACTACCGCCAAGGCTGAATTTTCTGCCAATGTCAAGGCAAACAACGGCATCACAACGGCGGCAGGTGTCCGCACGTCGTCGAACAACGGGCATCTTGTCCCGCGCTACGTCGCAAAGCTCGACGGCGGCTTCGCCCTGATCATTGAGGACAGGGGCGCAGGGACAGAGTACTCGTCGATGCTGTTCTCGAAGGACGAGGACGGGAATGTCGTCTGCTGCGGATGCGTTTATCTGAACGGGTACTATAACGTATTTTCGACGGACTTCACGGAAACATCGACAAACGAATTCGTGTACCTTTCCGAGGTCTACAGCCCCACCAGAACAACCGGCGAGAGCATGGATGCGCTGCGCCGCAAAGCCAAGCAGACGCTGCTCACCACGCTGCTGACAGCGCAGAGCCACACAGAAAAGCTGTGGGTAGTCCCCTGCACGTCGTTCCCGATCACGACCGGGCTGACGCGTGTCAGCATGGACGGGACGGAGTATCTGTATAACGGGATGTTCTGCATGAAGGGCACCAGCTGACACACACCCAAAGGAGGCACACATACATGGAAGCAATCATCGGAGCAGCTATTACAGGTATTTGCAGTCTGGTCGGCATCATCCTGACCGTCAACGCATCGAACAGAAAGATCGAGCATCAGCTCGAGCTGTCTCAAGCAGTCATGAACACAAAAATCGAATCGCTCACGACAGAAGTACGGCACCACAACGAATTCGCCCGCCGGATGCCTGTCGTGGAGGAGCAGATCAGATCCCACGACCGCAGACTGGAGGTTCTTGAACATGAAGGAAAGGCTGGCTAAACTGATCGACGTCAAGTCGATCGTCACGCTCACGCTGACGGGCGTGTTCGGCTATCTTAGCATCCGCGGGACACTCTCCGGCGAGCAGTTCATGACTGTATTCTCTGTTATTATTGCGTTCTACTTCGGGACGCAGTATGAAAAAAACAAGGCTGTAAATTCAACAAAGGAGGGCAAAAACGATGACAATTCTTGAATCTGTGTTCTGTCGCTATGTGGGCGGTGTTCCGATCCACCGCGTGACCATTCAGGTGGACACCGCGAATGATGTACCGACACCGGATGCAAACTGGGCGCCGGGCAGCATCTGCATCATCGCAGCGACGCATACGTACAAAAGACTGAATGAACAGGGGGAGTGGGCATAATGGCGACAGATATGATTGCGCAGGCTATGGCGATGGATGCGAGAGCCGCCGCTGACGGAAAGGCGGATTTGGTAGACGGAAAAGTCCCTGCTGCACAGCTGCCAGCTGCCACGGAGGAATCCGCCGGTATCATGTCGGCGGAGGACAAGCTGAAACTGGACGGCATCCAGACCGACCCGTCTGTCGTTATCATCGAGGATGCGCTGAATGTCAACAGCGAGAACGCGGTTGAAAACGGCGTTGTTGCGAGAAAATTCGTGGATGTTGATGCGAATATAGCGGCACTCCGGCTGTTGATGAACACGAAGGTGTACGGGTATCGCGTCAACAAAAACGACAGCAATCCTGAAACCAGAGTGGAGTATCTGTATGACGCGGTAGGTATGACACCGGCGAG
>Ga0326513_10001924_pt1 | contig 15567 bp, 28 predicted proteins | sample 2_2465_0518_D_FD_203654 | JGI IMG/M metagenome (GOLD analysis project Ga0326513, IMG submission 203654) | Bovine rumen microbial communities from UC Davis, California, United States - 2_2465_0518 | ecosystem: Host-associated > Mammals > Digestive system > Stomach > Rumen | place: USA... | reverse complement strand
CTCTTTGTCAAACTCCTCACGAGCATCAGCCTGCACACCCTTAACCAGATACTTTACATACTTTGCCTTCATACCAATCTCCTTTCATATCATTACCTTAACAACCGGGATCATCAGCCCCGACCATGCCACTAAATACCACACAGCCCATACAAAACTCTGCTTGATACTCTGCTTTAACTCAGCCTTTTCATCACTCCACATCTTCGTTAATCTCCTCCTTAAATCTCTCTATTGCGTCCTGTACTTCCCATATAACTGCCCGACCTAACTCGAACAGAGTTATGGCAAGCATGACTATTACTACCCCAAATTCAAAGTAAATCATTTTGTCCATTTTGTTTCCCCTCAATAAATGCCCGAAGCTGAGCTTCGTTGACGTAATAAGTTTTTCTGTTTCCGCTTCTGATTACATAACAGAACGGACACCCTCTCTCCGATTGCGCCCACACACGGATAAGTTGAGCAGATAGTTGTATTGGATATTTCTTTAATGCTTCTGGGATGGTCATTCGATATACCCTCCAAGTGGCAATATTGGTTCGATATAATACCGCTCGTTGTACTTCTTGCGGATATAATCAAGACCTTTTTGGTATACAAGCGTCTTAATATTGATCCTAACCTCATCACCGACCGTGTACTTCTGCTCAATCGTTCTGAAATATCCCAAATCAACATATTTCTGATACGGCTGATTATCCCTCTGAAGTATCTTTTCTTTTCTTAGGAACTCAAACAGCTTGTTTCGTCCGATCCCTAACTCAAGTACCTTTGCAGCTTCAGCAAGCGAAATGGCATCTTTACTCTCAGCAACCGCATCAAAAAACTCCGCTTTTGGCTCTAATACCTTTATCTTGCTATTGAGTGATGCGATAGTCTGATCGGCAACTTTTAAAGCCCTGGCAAGGATCTGTTCGGGTGTATTCCATGCCTTTTCAATATCAATGAGATACTGTCGGCACTGCTTACCCTTCTCTGTCCGGCTCATAAGGCAGATATGCTTTGCCATATCGATGGAACATTCATAATCTTGTACTTCCTTTTCTCCGCCGTACTGATTGCTCTGTACCTTTAGGTACACACCTCTAAAATCCTCACCTTCTACAAATCCCTGTGAGTTGGTTTCAAACCATGCACTAAACCGCTTTTCTACTTCTAACTCTTTGTAAATGCTTCTTGCTGATACTGTCTGATTTTCATCATTAACTTTTAGCAACTCGTTCACATTGGCACCTCCTCTTCTTTAACCAAGATAAAATCATTCGGCTCTTTCTCGAGTGCTTTACAGATAAGCTCAAATTCATCTGCCCTCATCTTGCGCTTGTTCTGCATCATTAAGCTCAATGTATCAGCTCTGATGCCTGTCTTTTTACAGATACTCGCCTGAGTAATGCCCATGCGCTCAATGTATTCAGAAATTCTTGACTGCACGTTCATCTTATCACCTCCTTTGTGCTTCTATATGTTGTTGTACAGTATGTCTGCACTTCTATATATAGCACAGTCTTTCTGTACTGTCAATATGAAATTCTGTACTTTGCGTATGAAATATTGATAAATTGTCAATTTTTTGTTATTCTTACATTGCAAGGAAATATTTCTGTATAAGAAGGGAGTTGATGACGTATGTTGAGGAATTTGAATTGTAATATCAAGAATTTCAGAACATTCAGAAAGATGACACAGGAAGAATTGGCAAACAGGATCGGCAAGACCAAGAATGTTGTATCTAATTGGGAGCGTGGCGATAATGCACCTGATGTTGATACTATCGAAAAGATATGTAAAGAGTTAGCCGTGACACCAAATCAATTATTCGGATGGGAGCCACACAAGGAATATGAAAAGTATGTCGACCATATCAACGAGCGCAAACTAAAATTGATGGAATTAGAAGAAGAGAAACAAAAGATACAATTCAGAATTGATAAACTTGAAAAAGAAATAAAAGAAGAAGAATACAAATGGAAGGATGGTGACTAAATGAGATTACCAAACTCTTACGGCAGCATTACAAAGCTCTCGGGCAACCGCCGCCGCCCTTACATGGTCAGAATAACCACTGGATGGGAGCTTGACAAGGATACCATGAAAGCCAAACAGAAACAAAAGGTGCTTGGCTACTACAAAACGAAAAAAGAAGCGATATCGGCACTCGCTCAATACAATGACGATCCGTTCGACCTTGATGCCCAAGATGTCACCTTTGCGGAGCTGTATGAGCGCATTAAGCCCGAGATCCCGATCGCAAGCATACGGAACTATCAAGCCGCTTTCAGATACCTCTCTCCGATTGCGCAGATGCCCCTAAAATCGATTAAACTCGCTCACATGCAGAAATGTATAGATGATTGCGAAACAACCCAAAAACCGATGATTAAGACCGTTTGCAAGCGTGTGTACAAATATGCCCTGATACATGAGCTGACTAATAAGGATCAGAGCCAATATCTCAAGGCTGAAAGTAAAAAGGCTGAGATTGTCAGAAATGTATTCACGGCAGAAGAAATGGCTTTTCTGTGGGATAACACAGATAAATGGTGGTGTGTAGTTACGCTGATACTACTCTATACCGGCATGAGAACAAAGGAATTGCGGACATTAACAGAGGATAACATTGATTACGATACCCGATGGCTTGACATCCAATTCGGCAAAAATGACTGCTCCGTCCGTGGAATACCCATCCACAAGCGCATATTGCCCCTTTTTAGGGCTTATTTTTGCGCAGGTGGTAATTTGTACGGCTACGCTCATTCGACCTTAAATCAGAACCTTAACAGGCTTAACAAGCATAAAGCACATGATGCCCGACATTCGTTTGCTTCAAGAATGCGTGAGATTGGTGTTGACCATCTTGTCATCAAGCGGCTACTCGGCCATACTCCCGATGACATCACGGAACGGATATATACCCATCTGTCCCGGGAAGAATTGACCGCCGCAATCGACAAACTTGAATATTGATTTGTTACTTGCTTGTTACATGTTTGTTACTTATAAACTCAAATTAACTCAATTTTAAGTGGATTTAATTAGACATGAAAATAGCTACAAACCGCATAAATACGGCATTCAGTGTAAATGCGGATACCCTTATGCGTAATAATTGCAGATACGCACAGTGCAGATTTATGCCACTTTGAAAGGTACCGTGTTACTTGTACGTTACATACCAATTCTGCGTATTTGTCACTTAATAGCACTTAAATGATTTACTTAAACTACAAAAAGAGCCTGCTACCGTCCCCAAGTAACGATAACAGGCTCCCTCTATGAAAGGAGTGAAGTATAAGAATGGAATAAAAGTAAACCCTAATTAAGTGTAGCCCACGTCTTAGCCCCGACATATCCGGCTTCAATTCCGTGGTCTTGTTGGTACCTCATGACAGCTCGCTCGGTGTCACTTCCAAACTTGCCATCACATCCGCTTTTACCGACATCATAGCCGTGAGCGTTGAGATATATTTGCCATGCCCGAACGAAGTCATTGCAGTCACCTTTACGCAATGTCGGGTGCATATCGCTCCCGATCGGGATCTCGTCATAGCAGTCTAATGTATCATATCGGTCAAGATTGTACTTGCTGACCGTTGATGTCAATGTTGTAACGTAGGTACTTGATGTGGCATAACCATCTGTCTTGAGCATTTCGGCATACTGTCTTGGAGTAGTGGCTGATTTCAGATTTGTATATCTGCTTGTGCTGATAAAATCATAATATCCACGGACACCCTCTTCATCTGAACTGTATGCCCGGAAGTTATCTTTGATGGTGGTCAGAGTGCCAGGCAAATACTCCTCTTTGGTTTTGAGATTGACAGAGGCTCCCTTCCACTTGGTTCCGCATTTCAATCCAAAGTGGTTATGATAATTCTTTGCCAAGCTGCTTGTTCCTGCCGCTCCTTCGATGATGGCCTGAGCAATTACCGTTGATACAATCTTGTACCCACGTTTGTGCCCCTCTGCCCGTATCATCGGAGCAATATGCTCGATAAATTGTTTAGCCTGTGATGCTGTATATCCCATAGTTATCCCTCGTCATCTTCGTCATGCATACAGATGCCAATAACCATGCCCAATAAGCCTATGCCGATAATTGAGCAAATAGCAATCAACCTGTCCATATCAATCGCCATCCTTTTTATAATAATTGTAGTTACTGATGCAAAGTATCGTACCCAGAAACGTAGCAACCGCAGTGATAGTCTGAGCGATCATGGTGCCCAGGTCAGCCCAGCCCCAAATCTTAGAGATAACAACGATGAATGTGGCGAGTGCCGGAAGTACGATAACACACAGCCATTTCAATAATCCGTATAAGCCATTATTCAGTTTCATGATTCTCCTCCGTCCAAAAATTTAACAATAAAGTAAACAATTAAACCCCAAAACAGACCGCCCAAAACGGCAATCAGAATGCTCATAACGGTATATGTCCCCCACTAAATATAATAACAGCGATAAACAGCAAGCCGATGTAATAAACAGCAAATTCAAGTAGTAGTATGCCGATAACTTGTAATATAGCCTTAATCATCTGCGGTCATCCTCTCTCAGCTCATTAACCATATCCTGCAACCGTACAGTCAGCTTTTCCACGTCATACAACCGCTCAACAACATTATTATGCTTATTCACATGCTCCGTCAGAGATACAATCTGCTGAGTAATGAGTGCAGTTTGCTTGTCATAGTTGGCATTGATAGAATCTATCTTGTGCTCAATTTCTGCCTGTTCACGTACTCTCTGCACGTTATTATTTATGACACATGTGATAATGGCTACAATGCCTGTGCATACACTTGCTATTACTGTTTCCATATTCGCTCCCCTAAATATTTTCTTTGATTGTAGGGAACAGGACATTACTGCCCCATTCCCCGATAAGCGTTTCTTAGATTTTCAGCAACCACCCCTCACTATCGGCAAGTAGCAAATAGCATGGTGTAACGCTTGTGCTGATTAAATACCCAACGTGGTACGCATAGTGCGTGTTGGGTTTATTCCTTATCTTTCCAATACAATTTCTTTAATGCTGTTTCCACATCATATAATATGGATTTTAAGCATTCTATTTGCTTGAGTAATAAAAAACCAATAAATGCGTTATTTACTATCAACAGCAAAATAAGAATTTTTATTGTATTCATGGTTTATTCCTCTGTCGGCTGTGCCTGTACCACCTTGTTAACATCCTGATGGTAGTTTTCAACACGGTTCATATATGCGTCCAAGATGACTACACTTGCTGTCTGAACCGTTGCATCTGCAAACATAAGATGGCACACGTCAAAATATTTTGCGATTGCCGCATCCTTTGAACCATGCTCTGTTATATCCTCGATTGCTAAGTTACCGTTACTTGTGTAAATTACGTACCATTTAGTATTCATCAATTTTCCCTCCTTAAATATAATAATATGTTCCACTGACTGATTCGTTTGCTTTTATTTGTAGCGAATTATCAGTAAATAATGCGGTAGTACCTCCTGCCGACCTTGTATAAAAGTGGGTTATTACATTTGGATTGTTTAGTCTAATTCCCACGATAATTTTTGTACTATCGTCAGACACAATTAACTGCCCTGAAGCTGTTGTTGTACCACTGAACGTAGCCTGTTTAACTAAATTATCTGCAATAGTACCCTCAACATAATTACTGCCAAGCGTCCATGTACTACTTGTAGTAACCGCAACCGTAACAGTACAGAACTTTCTGCCCCTTACCATATGCTCACCAACCGCATATGCTTTTGTCGGGTTTGCTCCATCCTCTACTGTGCCTATTACGGAGTTGTCGCACTTGCTTTCCTCTACGCTTGCATGGTAGGGTTCATAGGTTGTTTTTACACTGCCTAACTCAATCATAGGGCTGAATACAACATCATTTAATGTTTGTCCTGTGCCTACTCTTATATTGATATTAAGTGTAGTGTCTGTGTCAAACGATATTACTATGCCACTGCCTTTATCCTGTTTTTGTATAGTAAAGTCATTGTTTGAAGCTCTAAGGTATACCTCGCTAGATAATCCTGTCGGACAACCACTCAACATATATGTAGTATTTGCCTTAAAAGTAAATGTACCAATATCATAAGAAGTGTTTACCTGTGCTGTGCCATTTACCGTGTATGTATTATCAGCATTTTTTACTACGGTAACGCTTCCTAATTTACTGTCTAATGTGGGATTAAATAAATTCTTAAAATCAATCCCTATTGCTCTACACACTGCCCCACTCTCTACCAAATCACTACTATCTGTGACTACACTTATGGCGTTTTTAGCCGCGGCCGTGCCGAGGGAATCTACCTTGCCCTTGTCCGTGTTATCATAATCATTCGTACTCAACCCTTTGCCTGCGACTTTGTCAACCTTGTTGCTCACGGCAGTATCTAAGCCATTAACTCTGTCCGTCAGCGTTTCGACCCTGCCCGACACTATCCCGATATTAGCCGCCGCTGTGCCTGCCGTACTCGCCGCCGTGTCCGCAGTCTGCGCAGCGTCAAAAATCCCATCTTCGATATGCGTCAATCGTTCGGCATTTATCGGAGTGGTTTTGCTGGGCAAGTCTGCCCATGTTTGCTTTGTGTAAGCCATCTTTTTCCTCCTTCATTTTATTGCAATAAAATAAGAGCCGGAAAGCTCTTGAGATCAATGTAGTGCTTCATCTTCCGTATCAGATATCTTAACTGTACTTATCATTACTGTTCTTCCATCACCATTATCCTCAAACCACATATAATCAACTGTCGGGCTTGTTATCTGACCGTAAAACTTTTCCAAACTCGTGGTCAGTGAACATGGTGCAATTGTTTTTTCCACAAGGCTGTCACCATCAATATAAGCAACTCCAAACTCCAAATATGTTGTATAACTATATGCCCTTGCAGATACCCTCATATATTTACCATTTGCAGATGCAATATGATTCACAGGTATGTATATTCTTGATGTATGACCATTTGTTCCGGGGGAACGGATATATGTCCTTGCGTATCCACCAAAATTACGAAGGTCAATTTGCCAATATACTTGACTTACAGTTGATTCTTGATACGCAAATATAAAAGTCTTATCTGTACCTAAATACTCTGTAAAATCAGCCATTGATTCACTGACTATTCTGTTATACTGAATATCCGTTCCTTCAGGCGAATGTTGAAATCTGTATCTTGCATAAAAATACAAATCAGCAGGATTTATAGGTGTCCGCTTTACTCCGATTGCGTAAACCTGCAAACTAAATGGATATTGGTATGCACTCCTATCCCAACCTATCTGTATTTCATCAGCCGCACTGACTTCGTAGTTATAATCAATCGAATCGTTTTCGACCTTACCTTCGTATGTTACATTAAAAGTAAACTTGCCAATGCCGTGATCTTCCCATTCGTGTTGCTCTTCCAAATCAGTCTGAAACCACCGCCATGCACCGTATGCTTTATTATTTTCATTCCGCTTTACATCAAAGAAATATCGCTCACGATATGTAAACAGCGTAGTATCATAGTAAGTAAACCTCTCTGTTTGTTCGTTGTATGTATTATGTAGCGACAATGTACCACCTAACCAAAGCTCAATCTCCAAATCAGCAAACAAGTGCGTGCCAATCCAAGCAGGTAACGTAATGGTTGTAAGTATATACTTCTGCCCTGTCAATGGATTGGTCTGTATAGTATTATCGGTCATTAACCATATATTTCGATTATAATCAATCTTATTGCCAGTGAGGGTGAAATCCCAATACAACAAATAATCTTGATATTTTGGATAAAATTCACTTTGTGGTAATTCGTATTCTGTGAAATAGCAACCAAAATTTGATACTACTGTTTGCCTAAAAGTAGTTCGGCTACCACCAAGCGACCCAATGAAATTATAACCTTGCGTTATACCTGTTGGTACAACTCCTGGCGATACAGGGTCAGACGGAAAATTTGGACCAGTGGTTCTTATTGAAAAATTTATCCTACTCCACGATACTGGACTTTCATCTGTATAATAATATGCTTTATATCCATTGATAACATCACTACCTGTTATTGTCCGTTCCAATGTTGGATTTTCAATCCAATCCAAATAAACTTCAAACCATGAAATACGGTCAACTGCTGTTGATGAATACCCTGCAAGCGTACTTACAACTAATTGCGCACCTTCAGGTACATGCCTTACACACCATGCCACAATCTCATTAAAATGAGCCTTTGTCTGCTCAATGAATACAGGATATACAGAACCTTCATATTTCAACAGCATCTGTTCAAGTGCATATCTTACAGTAGACGCAACATCAGCAAGCCCAAATGTAAATCTTCCTGTTTCATCATGCTCGTAATTCTGTTTAAGCAAATGTTGGAATTTATCATATTGCCAAAACAGCCTTGCTTTGCCGTTCTCGTCCCCGATATATCCCTTGATTACCTCACGAGCAACTCCATTCTCATCGCCGACCAATATGCGCTTAACATTTCGGGCTTTACGATTAACCCCGATATATACCTTTTTTGCCATTATTCATATACCAGATATATTTCGCCTGTCGGCAAATCGCTGACACCTGCCTGCAAGTCAACTTGGCTGTATTGCGCCACCTGCATTTTCTCCCAAGCGTTATTTGTTCTGCGCCACATCACATACTGATATCCCGATCGGTGATCCTGCGCATCAATTACAACCGCTCGGCTGTTTAATATAATATCTCCCTCAGGTGCATCCCATGTAGGTTCTAAGATATCAAGGTGGATAAAATTCTGCTTGTTTCCTTGTAAATCCTCAATGCTGTTATTTATCTCTTTGATATCTTCCTTGATCTCATTTACAGCCGAGCCACCGCTTGCACCGCTCTTATCAAGTTTGATTTCGGGCTGATATTTCTCACCGCTTGCCGTGTATTCATCACGCAGCCATTGGATCCCTTTAAGTGTACGTGTCAGAATGCTAAAAGCCATGACATAGGTCACAAGCTCGCCGGATGAATAATCATATACATAACAGCTTATCGCATCACCAACCTCGATATACGGTCTGCCGAGTACATTCACATCAAACGGTCTGTAACTTATCTCAGCAACATTGCTGTATATATTTGCCGCTATATCGTACTTGACTCCTTCTTCAAGATCGCCAATGAAGATATTGTCATCAATCAGCAGAACATTGTCGCCTGTGCCATAACTACCGGGTTCCTCATCTGAACTGCCTTCGCATACTATGACCTCGTTGATACATGCAACCTCATAATCCTCATATTTAATTGATTGGTATGCATCAATATACTCATGATTTGATGAGTCCATTGATCCCGGATATAAATCATCCCCCGGGAATAAATCATCCGAGGGATACGGTAAAACATCATACCAATATGTTATTTTTCGATATTCAAGTTGACCGCTCCGATTGATGATACCGAATACACCATTTATTTGACAGATGGCTTTCATAGCATCGATAAATGACAGTTGACCACTCTCAACGGTTCTGTTTAAAACCATCGAGTCATTCGCAAGAGTCTGTGTTTTTTGCGTAATATTTACCGCACCGCATATGGTGTCACGCAGTTGCTTAACCGTGAACGTATCACCTAATTGGTCATAGTCATAATATACATTCCTTGCGCCGAATGCCTGCATCGCATCGTAGCAAGTCAGCTTCTGATAACTTCTATCTCTAACCGTTTCGACCGAATCAACGTACCCCCGGAATAAAGCCATCCAATTACCATTATCAATACGGATACTTGCGATCACAAGATAGCCTTTTAATTCACGGGGCTGATGCCGTATCTCAATCATAAAACTGCTTGCTACACACCCGAATATCTCAAGCGCACCGTTACCATCAAACAGGCTTTCCTTTAATACCATTGATTCACCATAAATCTCGTTATTTAAAATGGTTAGATTAAGGCTCGGAAAGTATAACTTTATTTCCTTTGCATATCTGCCCGATTCCCATTTTGCTTTTTCTGCTGCGCTAATGTTTATCATTACGGCTCCTCAACAGTAACCTCAAATACTTCAAATACATCTGCCCATGTCGCATCCCTTTTCCGCACAGGTTTGAAATCCAAAAAAACATTCTTGCTTGCGACCAACGAATCAACCGTATCATTGTTGGCCTTGAGCTGGACAGGATATGTGGATGCCGTAGTCTTACAATTTACCAATGCCGTCAGGAAGGTCTGCAAATCCGATTGGCTCTTGAAGTACATCTGCATGGTGCCACGCAACTTCCGCCCGATCACATCCCGATGCTTTACCTGCCCACCATCTGTCCACTCCTGATATACATCCTCGTAATTTATCGCATAACTCTCAGCCACTACATGAGCCGAGTAATCCGTTGTATTTAACTTAAAAATCGCTGTATCTGCCATATTTCCACCTTATGCCAATGCCGACACACCACCGTTCATTTTCATGAACTCGTTGTTTTTCCTTCGCACGAGCTTAAACAGATTATCATCGTCAAACTCAATCCGATTACCGCTTGCAAGCTCATCGGCTATAATCGGCAGGAACCTCGTCAACAGCTCCATCACTCCGCTATTATCACTTGCCATCGCAGGAACCGCACCCGAACCAATACCCATCATGTTCGGAGCCGTACTTAACATACTCAAGCTCGGATTAACCATCGCATCAGATACCAATTCATCAACCGCACCGTTCACACTGTCTGCATTGGCTTCGATACCAACCGCTATTCCTTCGGGTATCCATTTACCGACTTCATCAGCAAACAGCCTTGATGGTGAGCCAATTTCAAAGAAGCCTTTGACTTTATCAACGAGTTTCTTGCCCAGATCGGTTACACTCTTAACAAGATTATCCCAATTCTTCTTGATACCTTCCCATAAGCCATCAACGAGTGACTTGCCTGCCTCAATCATGTCGGATGCAAGACTGATTATTCCTTCAACGATTGCGGTTACAATCTCCGGCAGAGCCGCTATCAATTCGGGCAGACTTTCAATCAAACCTGTGGCAAGTGCAACAATGATCTCGACAGCCGCTTCAAGTAACTTCGGAGCATTCTCAACCAATCCTTCAACAATCGCAACGATTATCTCAGGCAATCTGTCAATCAATTCGGGCAGAGCGTTTATCAGACCCTCCGCCAATCCTGTCATAATAGCAATTGCCGCATCAACTAATTGGTCAATGTTGGCAATCAATGTATCAACAATCATCAGCATGGTGTCAACGATGGTCGGAATCAACTCGGGCAGAGCCTGTGCGATACCGTTTGCTAACTCCAAAATGACCTGCATCCCGACTTCTATCAACTGCGGCAACAGCTCAATCAGCTTCGAGCCTATTTCACCAACCAACTGAATCAGTGATGGCAACAACTCAGGAATTGCGCTGATAATACCTTCTGCAAGTGATCCGATTAACTCAGGAGCAACCTCCATTAGAGCCTGTGCGATGGTGCTGAATCCTTCAATCAGTTTCGGCATCGCTTCTGTGATATTATCCACAATGCCTTGAACACCTGTGACAATCTTTTCTTTTGCTCCTTCCTCTCCGATCACGAGCGATGACAGACCATCCATTATTGACGTAAAAGATGGTAACATCTCTGCCATTACAGAATTTTTTACGCCTGCAAATGTAGTCTGCATATCCTGCAAACTATCTTGAAAAGCAGCCGCATTTTTAACTGCTTCATCAGACATTACTCCACCAAGCTCATGTACTCTATCTCGCATGGCTTGTGTATCTTCGGCAGAAGTATTGAGCAATGCGCCAAGCTCTGTTGCTCCTCTTCCAAGCAACTTACCTGCAATATATGTCCGCTGTGTATCATCGGTCATATTCTGCAAGCCTGCTATGGTTTTCTCAAACAACTCCTGCTGATTAAGAGTCTGCAAGTCTTTTTCAGTGATGCCAACTTCTTTGAAAGCCTTATTTCCTGTTTCAGCGGCATTAGCAAGCGTTTTCATGGATGCTTTCATCGTTTCCATGCTTGTCCCGGAATGTTGCATTACTGCATCCCATTCCTGATACGCTTCGGCTGTCATATTCATTTTTTGTGACATCTTATCGATATTGTCACCATAAGCCGCAACAGATGATGCCGCACCTGTAAGTGCTGTGCCTGCTCCGACAGCTGCTGTACCAAGTGCCGCTGTGAGTGCTGCGCCTGTCTTTAATGCTCCACCCAATGCGCCGCCAAGGGAACTTCCCATCTTTTTGCCTGCGGATGTTCCTGCACTCGATGCCTCACCATCAATCATCTTACTGATGCTACCCGATATTCCTTGTGCAGTTGGCTCTATTCTGACATAAGCGGTTCCTATATCTGCCATACTATTTCTCCATCTTAGCTTTTCGCCATTTTTCGTATTCTTCGATACTGTCAAATGACATCAGCTCGTCCTTGAGTTTTTTATCCAAACCCATAAGACGTTTATATATCGACTCGGGACGATTTCTGTTCTTTTGTCCGTCTTTTGTATTCTGCCAAATCAATATGTTCAAACTATCCACCATCATTGCCATCATCATTTCGTTCAAATCCAAATCAATACCGCTAATTTTTCTTTTTACTCTTGAATTTCTCGGCAACCCAACCGCAAGAGTCGCAACCGTTAATGGCGGCAACTCTCGCCAGTTGAATATGTGGTATAGTTGAGCGAAATCACACACCATTTCACCCTCGCACCGATTGATTATATGTGCGAGGATTATGAGTTTTTTAATTTCTCAGATGATGATATAATTTCAAGTATTTCGGTCTGTATTACATCAAGAGGACGGAACCCATTGTTTTTTGATGCAATATGCTCCATGAATGAATCTTTGTTATCACCCAACAGATAATCAAGCATTCTTTTGAGCGCCGCCACCTGCTGAATTTTCCCTGTTGACTCGTCAAACGCACCGATTGCCTCTAACAGACCGTAATCATTTAATATACGTTCATCATATTTGAACTCAAATCCACTCTTAGTTTTACCCTCAACCATTACTCTTCCTTCCTTTACTCTTTATACACTCGGTGAAACACCTTCCGTGTATTCAACATGAGTCTTACCGTTTGCATCCGGGTATGCGCTGACGGTTACACCATAAGCAACAGGATCACTGTCATTGTATGTAATCTCTTCCCTTGCTGTGATGGCTCCATCGGGAATTACGATCCTTCTTGCGATACCTCCACGGAGTGCAAGTTCAAATACCCATACAAGCTCCTCGGGATCTTCAGCAACGATATTGACCGTGATACTGTTATCACCACTAACAGTAACATTGTCCGAGCCATATACAGTCTTGAGAACATCAGCATTCTCGGTTTCTATCAGAGCAAATGAGAACTCGTCATTCATCTCGGTAAGTGAACGATATACAATATTTCCACCCCATGCTTTGATAGCATCAACTGTCAGCTCGTTGTTGTTCGATAAACCATCCTCTGACACGTAGCCAAGACAAGTGAATGCGCCACTAAGTGAGGTTGTTGCATCCGTGGGGGGTGTAGTACCCTTCGGAGCAACCCAAATGCCACCGCTTATCTTAGGCTTGCCAGTTGTAACATAACTTGCTGTATTAGCCATTTCTTTTCCTCCTAATAGTGAACAACCACATAAACAGCCTGATATCTGTACTGTTTTGTGGCTGAGTCTGTATAGTTGTAATTACTGTTCAATTCAACTTTTGAAATTTCATCCAAGGTGACTGCATTAAACATGGCTTGCTTGATTTCCTCGTTCATATGCGCAGCATTGGCAAGGCTTTCGGCATAACTCTGCACGATAAAATTGGACTCGTCGATATGATTGGTCTGACTTCCGCCTGTCTTTTCGAGTACAAAAAAAGCACTCGGCTTCTTTGCCGGTTGCTCCATGTACACCTGTGCGGATAACCCTGCACTATTCAGATAATTCAATAATACTGTTTCGATCATTTACTCATCCTCAATCCCGATGCGCTGAGTGCCTTGATAAGCGTGTTGTTTTCTGCGTTATCTTTTGCACCTTCTTTACTAATTGGATAGATATTGCTGAAACCTATCCATCGACCTGTCCTTGGTGTTGCTTCGTATTCAGAACCTGCAATACTTGCGACCTGCGCACCTGCACTGTCAAGCACCGCCTGCATTTCGGGTGACTTCATCAATTCGTTCAATCCGGGCAGATTTAATTCAAACTTAACATCAGCCATATCGCTCAACCTTTATATTCTGTCCCCAACGCAATGGGATGTTTGCCTGTATACCTGTTTCGGGATAACCGATTGTTCTGAACCGCTCACCCCAAATTTCAACCTCTGCATCAACCCAATCATGCATATCGCCCTTTGGTATTCCGACCGTGTATGCAATCTTCTTACCATACAGAGCAAGCGTATTGGTCACATCATCTGCAGATGGCTGTCCAACAAGACAATCGTCCACCGCTTCAAGTACGGCATCTCCACCGGGATAAAAATCATCCGCAGGATATCTGCAGTCACTCGGATAGGACCCTTGCGCATAAATCGGCATACCGAACTCATCAACACCAATCTGAATTTTTTGAACGAGATAAATCGTCATACCTTTCATGGAATAATCTCCTGCGGTACAAGCTCCTGCGTAGGACTGTATGAACCAATCCTGTCACCAACTCCGAGCAACTTCTTTTCAGCCTTGCCAAGATACAACTCACCGACTGACCCACCTGTGCCAATCGTCCATGACTGCGAATATCCAAGACCCGACATTGAACCCTGCGTAGCTCCCATTGGAACACCACTTGACTCGCCATCACCTAATGCCCGAATAACCATGCGACAGGATACAACCTTCTTTGCATCATCAGACGCATTGACGTTGTATGCATCAATCATCACCGCCGCATCATCGAGCAGAGTCGAACAGATAGCCTGTTCATCCGCTGTCATATCTCTTGTCATTCTTGCCTGCACATCTTCAACTGTTGCGTATGCCATGCTTATCACCTATTTCTTTGCTGACTTTTTAACTGTCTTTTTAACAGGCTTTTCTTCCTTGACAGGCTCTTTTGCGTTTGGAGTATCAGCGACAGGCTTATGACCTGCCGCCAAATACTCATCCTTGCGCTCATCCGCTACCTGCATTAAAGTGCCTGTGAAACTATTTATAAACTCAACCATTAGATTGAGGGAACGCTTGATGCAGTGAGCTTGTTGAATACCGATGTATCGGCACGGAAACCGATCTCGATCTCTGCCCTTACTGCGAACATGTTCCTCTGGAACAGATTGATAACTGAATTGTCTGCCAGTTTAAGTGTTGCATCACTTGAAAAGCTGATATCAACACCCTCAACAACACCATACATAGCCTTTGTCCAATCACCAACCACACCAACTGTTGAAGGAGAACCTGAAACAAATGCGCCCTTGGTGAGATGAGTAGGCTGTCCGAGTATACGATCAACTGCACCCTCTGAAACGCTGTTGATAAACAGAGGTCTGTCATTCTTGTCAAGTGCTGACAAGAGGATACCTCTCATCTGAGGACTGATTGCATAGCCATTTGAAAGACCACCATGAAGAGCGATATCGGTATCTGCTGCAACAAGAC
>Ga0326513_10001923_pt1 | contig 15568 bp, 18 predicted proteins | sample 2_2465_0518_D_FD_203654 | JGI IMG/M metagenome (GOLD analysis project Ga0326513, IMG submission 203654) | Bovine rumen microbial communities from UC Davis, California, United States - 2_2465_0518 | ecosystem: Host-associated > Mammals > Digestive system > Stomach > Rumen | place: USA... | reverse complement strand
CTATGGATCTATATTCTCCTATCATTACTATTACTCAGCATAAGTCTGAATCTTTTTCAGTATTCTTCTACTGAAATCGTATGTAAAAACATAGATACTAGATGGAAAGCTGATTTACTATACAAGATAGGACATTATAAACTAGACTGAGATAAAGACTGAGTTCCATGTGAGAATTTACCTTATACAAAATCAACATGAAATGTCTAAGGTGTGGTAAAGAGAGCAAGTGGGAGCTATGCAGGGAATGTAAGGAAGTGAAGCATAGAGCATGAGCTTTAATCTCACAGAATAAAAAGAAACTAAAAAATCTGCTTGATAAAAATATATTAGAGGTAGAAAACTATAATAAGTTTATACTCTATACAGATAACATAAAAAATAATGCAGAAACCTATATGGAGTTCGTTAAAGAAAAGCATTACACGATATTCAAATTTATAACCTGAACAAGTGTAGTCTTTAGTGTATTGCTATCGCTCTATTCAATATCTTCATTGGTAATACTATATATTTAAGAAAGTGTGGCTAGTGATTACATAGTCACACTTTTTTTATATTTTATAATTGTTTTTATCATTTAATTAAAATCAGATGGAACGAAAAACGGCAGATTTCTTTGACTGAGACAAAGTAAATATGTCTAAAGTCATGCAACAATTCTCACAGCATCCTGATAAGATGGATCAGATTATGGACTTTGTGATAAAGAAAGTAGAACACTTTACAGAGTTTAAGACTAAGAAAGAACACCTAAAAGAAAAGTACGACCACAAATTGAAAGATTTATATGCTGAATACATGGAAGAGTAATTTTATATCTTAACTAAATCAGAATGGGAATATCAGATTTCTTTAATAACATGAAAGGAGAACTATTAAAGAATGCTTTACTAAAGCAATGAATACAGCCACATCAATTAGAATGAGTGGACTTTAATAACATGGAACAGCTAAACCAATTAGCAGAGACTATCGTACCTGAACTTATAAAGAAAAATCCGATGGTAGCTAATCTAATAAAGCAGAATAGCTCAATGCTATGAACAGAAAAACAAAAGGAAGTAGTAGAAGTGATAGATAAATTATAGTATATAGATGGTGGCTATAGCATAATCAAAAACAACACCAGCTTTATATTCTATTTTATTAAAGCATGGATACTAACGGATTCTGAATAGGAAACATGGGAACATGGTTAATAATCCTAATTCTATTCTTATTTATGAACAATGGTAATGGATTTGGAGGATTCTGAGGATGAGCTAATGCTGCATGGTTGCTAAATGGTATGAATAACAATAACAACCATGACAATACAGTAGATATCCTTAATAACAACACTCAACGAAGCCAACAGATGTTCGCAAATCAAAATCTAGCAAACCAAACAACACTTATTACACAGGGATTTTGTAACACGAACAACAGTATAGAAAAGGCTATTTTAGCTTGACAGCAGAACACAGCAGCTATAATTGCTGCTAGCACAGCAAACACTCAAAAAATCCTAGATAAATTGTGTGCTGATGAAACAGCTAGACTTAGATCAGAATTATTAGAAGCTAGAAATAGTCAGTCTAATAGCTTACAGACTCAATATTTAATTAGTCAATTACGCCCATATCCTACTCCTAGTTACCAAGTTTCATCTCCGTATGAAAGCATAACTCCAACAGCATAATGAGGTATATAATCGCAATGGTACTATGATGTATAGTAGGATGGATATTGTCTGTAATATAAGAGGGAGAAATCCCTCTTTTTTAGAAAAAGGGAGCATAAACTCCCCAATTCCAATAGACTAAACAATGAAGAAGAACTACAACTACTTATCGTAGCAAATGTAGTATAATCAAAAAATAAAAATTGGTGGATTTTAATTTTCCACCAAAAAGAAAAATCTGACTATAATGAAAGTACAAGAATTTTACTTTATAAGTAAAGAGAATGCAGACAACAATTATCATTTTGATAGCAACTGCTATGATTATTACTACCATAGTGAATTTTGCTAAACCTGCTTATGAGCAATTTGTAGGGAAATTCTGAACTACTATAAACATTGCTCTATCTTTTTTATTATGAGTATGTAGTGCTTTTGCTATTAAGCCATATCTTGAAATAGATTTATCAGTCTGAGCTTTGATATTGATTTGACTAGCTTTGGGAACATGAGCTACAATATTCTATGATATATGGAAATTAGTACAGAATTTTGGGAGCAAAAAACCTGACACTCTTATAGTAGATTTACCTCTTGATGAAGAAGAAGATGACAAAATTTAAGGCATATATAACAGATCCAAAGAACATAATAGCTTTTATAATATTCTGCTTTTGACTAGGTGGGATGCGAGCTACTATGAATAATAGACTTACTATCTTGGAAGAGAAATGTCATGAAGTAGATACAGTAAAGGCTCAAATGTATGAGATTCAGACAAGTCTAGCACAAATCTCAACAGATATTCAATGGATAAAAAGTAATTTAATCAAATAAACTAAACAAAATGCGAGAATACAAACCTATCAGAACAGAAAGAGGGCGAATCCTATCAAGAAAGAAACAGATGGGAAGACTGATTTTGCTCCAATATCTGAACTGACACGAACTTTGGAGTATAAATAAAGGGAGTGCTAAAGTATTCTATAATCAGCATAGTGTAGAGAGTGCTATAACTGTGATGAGAGCAAGAGATAAGAAGAAAGAACAATTTTAGATTTAACCATAGCATGATAGAGCGATTATTCAATATATGTATGGGGCTAAAGGAACTATGGGGAAGAATCAGATTTAAGTGGAAACTTTTAGCTTATAAATCTAAGCTGAATGACAAAGATAGAAAACAATTATAGTGTGCATCACATACTACCAAAATCAAGAGACTGAAGTAGCAATGATAGGAATGTAGAACTATTAAAGAATACAACACATAGAGCCATACATACACTCTTTTCTAACCAAACGATAGCAGAACAACTAATTACTACAGTCTGACTATCAGAAAAAGCTCTTAGAGAGGATGTAAGGAGATGGCTATTAGATACTCTAACAAGTAGAGATATTCAAGATCCTTATGAATGGTATAGGTGGGAATGTATAAAATAATTTATTAAACTATAAACAAAATGGAAAAATTCAGATATACAAAAGAATGAGAAGATAAATGCAGGCAATGAATCTGATGGAAAGAGACTTGTCGGAAATGCAGTTTTGAGCTACTGTGTTTATTTCAACAAAACCAAGAGAGAATATGCAAGGATATAGCCGAAGCAGAGATGATTTCTTAGAGCTTTTATATGCTAAATATTATCCAATGGAAGAACTAAATGGATGCCTTTGACTATGATGTCAGATTACAGACTATAAACTAACAACATGATTATTAGATGCTCTACCTACATTATATCAGCAAGATGAGATAATCTATGAATATAATCAGTATAAACAAGAATGGAGTAAATTATCATGTACTCTATTCTCAGCAATATGAGCAATATCAGATTTATTCAATATAGAGATACCATTAGAGACTATAAAACAATGGGATAAAGACAGTTATAACCATTGAAGAAGAGAATGAGAGGGGCGATGGGTACAACTAGCAGTTGATTATATATGTGACTGCTATAATAACTCAGAATATGCAAAAAAATATTGAAAGGCAGCATATTATTCATTTGAGCTAAAGGATAACGAGTTATTAAAATGAATACTAGATAAGAGATATACAGTAATGACAGGGTATAACTGAAACTATAAATACAATAATGATAGAGATGATAACTGAGTATTAAATGGGACAGAGTTTTGAAAGACTACTTATGGTCATGCAATAAATACGATATGGAGTAATAAGTATCCAGCAAGGATAAAAGATAGCTCAAAGTGAAGAAAAACAAATATATATGAGGTAGAGCATAAATTTAGTGAGATACCATGTTTCTTTGAGAGATGATTTATATATACAAAGGTAGCAGAAGATGCTTTGGAAGAAGTAAAAAGGCTAAATAAAATGAAAACTCTGACTGAGAACATGATAAAAGATAACTCACAGATGTGGCATTTGACTAATTCTGAGAATTACAGAGTTAAACTGCATGAGATGAACGAGATACATAGAGCTAAAATAAAAACAATAGAAGAATTGCTTAAAAAATATCTATAAAATCCACCAAAAAGAAAAATCTGACTATAATGCACTCAACTAAGTTGAGTGTATTTTATTTTCTCTCAATAATTAAATGGCATTAAGTTATGATCAACGAAAAAAGAGCTATGATTCTATGAATGATAGCCAAAAACAGCAGTATAATGATGTACTAAAGAGCAAATGAGATGACTATATAGGTAATCAGTATATGCAACAACGAAAACAAGAGGCTAAGCCTATGAATCCTGAAAAGGCAGTTGATAATACTCAAAAAGCATACACAGGGAATAATAAACAACCTACAGACATGACAGCTGAAGAGTATTTTAATAATCAGAATGGTACTAACTGACAAAATAAGGATATAAAACCATTCCCAGAGTTAGAGAAAGAAAAACCTGTGCCTGATAATCAGATACCTAATCAGAATTTTAATCAGAATGTATCCCCTGAATTAGACCAAAGTAAATTCCAACAAGATCCATGAAAGATAACAGTACAAGAGTGAACAGCACAACAGACATGAAAGCCTGACTATTGAATCAGTACAGATGCTAGACTTAATGAGATGAAAGGAAATCTAGACCACTATTTTGCTACATCTCCACGAATGTTTAGTGATAGAGAAACTTTTAACAAAGTTTTTGAATATAATGGTAGAGAATCTGAAGCACAAAGACAGCTATTAGATAGTTATTGGAAAAGAAAGGAAGATATGGATAAGGCTTCAACATATACAAGCTGAGAGTCTATCAATACATGAATTAAAAACTGAGAGATAACTACAGACCAGCTTAATCTTTTGAAAGAGTATAATCCTGAAGCATATAGGAAATGGCAACAGCTCCAAGAAGATGAAATCAAAAAGAGAATAGTAAACGATATAGTTCCACCAACTATAGAAGCTATCTCATGAAAGATAAACTGAATGATAGAAGCTCTAGGAATACAAGCACAAGATGCTCTAGATATAGAGTGAATCTATAATGATACAATGACTAAAGTAGGAGCATATCAGACTTTAGAAGACTGTAATAGAACAGTAAAAGAGATAGAAGCAATAACAAATAAAAAGACTGCTATCATGAATAGATATGCAGCTAGTACATGAGGAACTGTATCTGATGCATTAGCAGCTGCAAGAATGCAGAAAGCAATAGCACCATATAACGAACAGCTACAAGGATTACAATATCAGTATCAAGATTATTCAAACTTATATAGTCAGAAATCAGCAGCAGCATATCAAGCAGCAAGTGTAAGAGCATTACAAGCTAACGAGAATCAGAGAGTATGGAATCAAAAATGTGCAGCTCTAGGATTTGCTACAAGTGCATTAAGCTATAGAACTCCTGAAGAGACAGCACAATTACAATTACAGACTTTACAAGCTCAAAATGAGATAAATCTACTAAATCAAAGCAGACTTAACGATTTGAATAGGTATAATGCTTATGCTACTGCTAAGATGCAGAATCAACTACAGCAAGAACTAACAGACCTAAGTGTAGAAGATGAAGCACAATTAAAAGCAAATCTGAATAATGTATTAAGCTCTTATTATAGTCAATGGGGAGACATAATCAAAAGACCACAGGCTGAAGTAGTAGAAGATGTATTAGCTTATGCTAAGAAAAAATGAATTACTGTAGCTCAAGCACTAAGAGAAAATTTTGTAGAGCCACTACAAAGCAAGCAAGAATATAAGCAAAAGGTAGCATCAGACTATGGAATGCTATCTAAACAAACGATAGGAACTATAAACTGAAAATCAGTTATAATGACTACTAATCCTAACTGAAGCATATCTTATCAATTTATAGATGATCCTGAAAAAGCAACAAGTACAGCTAAACCTTATGACTTAGTAGATGAAAAAGTATTTGATACTTCTCCTGTAGGTCATTCTTATTATACTTTAGGAGATTTTATAAACGATCCTAGTAATCAAGTATGAAGTAAGGCATGACAATGTGCTAAATTTGTAAATAACTATCTAGAAAAAATCTGAGTAGGAAGATATTTCTGAAATGAAGATATAAAGACAAGAGCTTCACGATGTAATAGTGATACTGCTAAAGTCTGAACTATAGCAGTATTTGACTATAACCATACAAGTGATGACTGAATAAATCATGGTCATGTAGGAATAGTTACTAAAATAGATAAAGACTGAAAAGGATTCCGAGTATTAGATAGTAATTACGATGTAAATAATCCATGAACTGTAAAGGAAAGACATATATTAAACTGAAGCTCTAGCTTAAAATGATTCTTTGATCCAAGTAAATGACCTAGTGCTATAGCAAATGATGGATGAAAAGAAACTAAATTTGAATGGAATGGAAATATATATGACTTTACAAAATATTCGTGATGGCAGGACTTAACAGATGATGAATGGCTAACTGTACAAAGTTTATTAACATATCAAACTGATCCTGCATCTTTGCCTAAATCATGAAAAGATAACTGAGCTAGTAACTCAAGAGTAAGAGCAGCTGCAAGTGCAATTGGTAGAGATTTTGGATATAATGAGAGAAAATTCAAAGAAGTAAAATCTATAGAAGAGCAACGATACAAGGCAGCTTGACCATGAGGATCTTCATCTGCCAACTCTACAGCTATGTCTATATTAAAAGCTATATCAGATTCTTTCTCAGATTTAGAGAATTACGACATAAATACAGTAAACACTTGGATAAACCAATATAAAGCTGAAACATGAGATCCAACAGTATGAGCATTATATACAGATATGAGAGTAGCTTCTTCAGAAATAGCAAAGGCTCTAAAGTGATGAGCTTCTCCGACTACTGAAGAAATTGAAGATATAAAATCTCTATTAAATGGTAATATGTGAGAAACACAAGCTAAGGAAGTATTTAAGCATTTTGCTAAAAACTTATACGAGAAAAACGAGTCAGAAGCTCTAAACTTCTACAGAGTAACATGATATAAACCTGAGCCAATATATACCGATGAAGCAGCAAAATGGCTTACTAATTCAATGTGAGTAGATTTATCAAGATATTATAATTACAATTGATGAGTGGCTACATGACCAAAAGATGAAGCTACAAGATACTATGATGGATTACAGATAGGAAATAAAACATATTCTAATAGTGAATTAGATGATATGGTTGATGAAATTTTTAACTCTTAATTAAGAGATAGATGGCAATAAATAATATGTTCTCTACTTGATTTAATTCATCATTTAGTGGATGGAATAACAATAAGATAGAGAAACCTACTAAAAAAGATATGTTCCCATGACTTACTGATGCTCAGATAAATAAAATTGAAGAGCTTACTAAAGATTTAACATGAGCAGAAAAAAGGAAAATGCAACAGACTCTATATGAAAAAGTTATAGAGAAAGTACATAACGAAAATGCTAAAGATAGTAGAACTGCTACAGAGAATGAATTATGGTATAAATGTCTGAATGAAAAAAATCCTCAGAGGAAAAATTATATGTCAAGCTGTAACAGACAAGAGCAAGTAGCAGATAAGATAAAAGAGAAATATAATCTAGATCCTCTAGCTGATACAGGAGAAGTTATAAAGGGAATGATGGCAGAAATGCAGGACAAATGAGTAGATATAGACTTATATAATAAGTATCTAGAATCATGAGATAAAGAGTTCTTGTATAAAATGTGATATGAGAAAAGACCATCTAATAAATGAAAGAAGATAGCCACAACTGTATGAGTAGGAGCTTGAATAATAGCATGAGCTGATGCTACATTATATGGAGCATGAAAACTATCTGAAAAGATAGGAGAGAAACTATATGAGTTCCCTATTGATTCCTCAATGCAAGAAGCTAAAAAGATAAATCAAGCATGAACTAAAGTAATGGATGCAGAAGAAGCAGTAAAAGATGCTAAAGCTGACTTAAAAGTAGCTAAAAAAACATGAGAATGAATAGAAGAAGCACAAGAAGCATTAGAAACAGCAGAGAAAGAGCTGAAAACTGCTAAATGAAAGAAAGTAGTAAAAGTAGCAGATACAGCTAGAGAATATAATGTATGAGGATGAATATTAGAATGATGGACAGCAGAAAGTAGATGAATACAAGCAAGTTCTAAGGCTAATCAGATATTCAAAAAGACTATAGAGCCAGCATTAGAAAAATCTACAGCTAAGATAAATGTACAAGAGCTTATAAACTGATTAGAAGAAGATATACAGCAATTAGCTAAAAATGATCCTGATAAATTAGCAGCTTATTGAGATGCTTTAGAAGACTTAAAGGCTTCTTATAAAGATCCTAAATTTGCTAATTACTCTATGAAAGATACTCAAACATTAAAAAGCTGATTACAAGGTAGAACTCCACAGAAATTCTATAAGGGGAAAGAAATAACTAATGAACTGCAAGAATTAAAATGAATACTCTGAAGTAAATTAACTAATGCAGTACATACTAATCTAACTAAAGAAATATGAGAAGATTCAGCTAAGTTATACAAGGATTATGCAAATCTGAAAGAATATGCAGGGAATATGGTAAAACAGTCAACTAATGCTTGACTAAAGGCTTGATTCTGAAACTTTTGGAGTACAACATTCCATAAACTAACAGATGGAGCTAGTGCTAAAGTATGATTATTACTGAATAAATGATGAAAATGAGTAGCAAAAGCTACATGAGTAGAAAAAGCTGTAAATACAGTATGAGATGTATGGAATTATATAGTAAAGAATGGTAAGCAATTTATGAAAGCTACAAAGTGAGGTGGATTAAGAGTAGAAGATCCTGTAGGAATGATACAATTATTAAGATTAGTCCCATGAAGTATAGGAGAAGCTGCAGATGCAGCAGCAGAAAGTCCAGCTGTAGCAGTAGATGATTTATTATTTGAGGTACAAGATTTCAAGGATACATGGAATAGTATGTCAGATGAAGAAAGAATCCAAAACATAAAAGACCAATTCAAACAGGCTTATGGATCAGAATTAAATGATGAATCAGCAATAGAAACTTACGAAAGATGGAAGAAAAAACATCCTAATGGTAAATACTGACTATGGGATAGTGTAAATGATGTAGAACTTGTAATGAGAGCATAAAAGACTTGACATAATATTTATAAAATATAACACTATATATGAATTTATATAGTGTTTTTATTATCATGTGGTTTTGGAATCTCTTATGATGGATTATAGGAATCCCATTTGTAGCATTTGTATGATTAACTATACTATATTGTGTATTTTATGCTTTATGAAAAATCTTTAGCTGACTAAAAGATTTTGTAAAGTATCCATCATATTATTTTGATGTATTCAAAAAACGATGGAAGAAATATTGGAAGAATATCTTATTATTATTGGTATATTATTTAGCATTGTCTTGTATAATAACTTTTATTATCTACTTAATAGGCTAAACAATGAAAAATTGGCAACTATTTATTATAATCTGACTAATTCTCCTAATTAGCTGTTTCTTTTATCAAAGGATACATCATTTAGAGATAGATCATGAAATAATTATAAACAATTTGGCAACATTAGATAATCATGTATTAAAGAACACAGAAGATATAGATGATGTATGAGCTAGAGTAGATAAAGTATATATCATGGTATGACAAAAGCTATATCCATAACTAAACTAACAATAAAATAAAAAAAGTCTGAAATTTTTTCAAATTTCGGACTCTTTTTAGAAAGGTTTTATGTAAATATCCTTGACAGATAGATACCATTATTTAATAACCTATACTCTATCATACACTCACACTTTACAACAACTTAACATCTTACTTAAACTTTCAAGGTTGAGGGTTTAGTCTCTCCTCAAAACCTCTCTAGTATAGGCTTAAAAATTTTATAATTATGTGAATGCTAAAATCAAGCACAACACATAAGTTTGTACCTACACTATCAAGGTATGAGGTAGAGCATTACTCAGCTGAATGTAATTTACTGCTTCCCTGAAAGTTTTAACTTTTCAAGTATATCGGGTTTCAGTGGCTCTCTCTAGTGAAGACCTCTCAAAACTTACTAGAAACAAAAGATTTCTCTTTCATTCTCGGTGGGGATTATAATCAAAAAATAGAATTTGGTGGATTTTTGGTGGATAAAAATATAAAAAAGTACCCAAAATATTCAGTAATACTAATTAAAAAGCTGAATAACTAAATTATAAAATCTTTTCAAGCTCAGATTTATTTATGTCTATTTTTACCACTAAAAACAAAAAGCTGGGCAACTAACTGCTCAGCATTTTTTATATCGCTTAAAATCTTTTTGGCAATGGTAGTACCTAGCAAAAGTAAACATAAATCTGATTATTCTTCACTTTCTAATGTTCTATCAACTAAATCATCATCTATATAGATATACCGATTTAATTTGTCCAAATCTTCCTCATCAATTACCTCATCAACCAATTTATCGTTTCTTTCTATAAATTCATATAATACATCTATCCTCTCTTTCAGATTTTTACATTCTCTTTTTCGGTAGTCTATCTCATCAAATAGTCAGCCTCATTCAGCCTCTTGTTCTTCTATCTCCTTATGTAGTTTATCTATCGTAGAGTTTAGTCATTTAATCTCTCATTCAAGACTAGCTACCTTTATATTCAGATTTTTATTTTCTTCTCTAAGCTCATAGTTCTCTAATCCTAACCTTTGTAGCTCATCATAATTTCATTTCGCTAACTTCTCATTATATTCTTTCAGCTTTTTATTTTCCATTTCTAATTTCATTCTCTCCATAGGTAAATAATATAAAAAGGTATTTAATAAATCTGAATAAATAAGCCAACAAAAAATCAGAACTCTATATACATTATCAATTTTAATATTTCGTATAGTAATTCAGATTTTTCTTTTTTCATTTCCTTTTGGTAAATAATATAAAAGTCTGATTACTTCAATATCTCACATAGAAATCTGATAGGCTCATCTTGGATAGCAAGTAGCATTAGTAATTCTTTATAAGCTATAATACCTAAATCTCTAGTATTCATATCTCACTCAATAATAACCTCATTATCATCCAGTTTTTTTTCAAATTCTTTTCGGTCTATCTTATCATTCTCTACTAACCATTTAATAAAACCTCTCAAAACTTTTAGGCTGTCTAAATCTCCCACAGTTATATCTTGTGAGTATTCTTTTAATAAATCATTTAATTTATCCATTGTTATTTATTTAGAATATAAATCTTTCAATTTCTCTTTTCTATATATCATTTCCTTTCAAGTATCTTAACACTATTAAATATTACAGTTGTGTTTAATCATAATGTTTTACTTGCCTCAGAGTATGAAGTTCATTCGTTATATTTGTAATAATCATAAACTCTCTTTTGGCTAGGTGTAAGCTCATTAGATGTAATTCTCCTTTGTTTTCATCATTGCTCACTATAACATAATGTCCCCTTGTGTATCTTTCAAGATAATACTCATTCTACATATTGCTCTAATGTGAGATTATGCTTATTCATAATATATCTAGGTCAGTCTCAGCTAGTGTATCAGAACTCTAATCATCGTTGATGCTCATTTTTTCATTTATATATATGTTTTGTTGGGTTAAAATCATTTTTTCAGTCTGCCAATTCTTTAGCTTTCTCTAAATCATATCAGCTTTTTCTCATACATTTACCGAAAAATGCCCTACTACATCATTTCTCTTTTATTATCTCCCTAAAATCTTCTCAATACTTAGATTTAGTTGTACTGCTTGTATTATTTGCTTGTTCTTTCATAGTAGCCCATCTACAATTTTCTTTACAATAATTCCCATCGTTATCTATTCTATCTATACTAAGTCAGTCTTGATATGTATCTATCATATCTTCATAAAATCCCATAAATGTGTATCGCTTATCACACAACTTAATTCATCTTCATCAGTATCTATCTCGTGCCTTACAGTTAGGATTAGTACATCTTTGTTTCATTGACTGCCATATATGGTACATTCTACTACCACTTAATTTATGTGTTTTCATTTTCAAATAATTATCAGATAAACACTAGTATTATAATGATTTATTCTCTATTTACCAATGTTTTTCATACTCATTCAATAACTCTATAAGTTTTTCCATTCAGATTTCTTTCATCTTTATAAATTTTAATATAAATCTGATTCTAAAGGCAGTTCTTCATCTGAGCATATATACATAAACTGCCAAGTCTGTATATATACCCCATAGGTTGCCACCCTATGTTTTTAAGTTAATTTGTCGGCTATTCTAAAGGCAAGCCACCTCTTGCCAAGTGTGGTTTTTATTCTATATTCTATTACACACTCCAAAGGTGGTTGGAGTTGCTAGACCATGAAAGGATGTCTTTGGATCACCCCCTATAATCTCTCGGTTATAGGAATCTAGTCTGCTGTCCTTTTAGTATCCACTTGGCGACATCACATTTCCAAAGAATTAAAATAAATCTGTTTGGTTTCATCGTGCCGTCCATCATTCTTTAGTAGTCCTTGCAAATAGCTCTATCTTACTTAATGATGGATACATTTCTTCTATTCTCTCTCTTGTTATATCTGGCTTTCTACTATGCTCTCTTATCGGCTCTGCTATTATCTGCTGTATCATTGTTTTAGATGGTTTAAAGAGACACCCCCCCCCTCACTTAGTTCAGAGTAATACCAATTCAGCATTACTTGCTGTATAGTATCAAGGATTAACTCTATATGTTCAGTCTTTATTTGTTTTTACTCGTACAAATGAGGTTGTCTTGTACTTAAATCATCGGTCTTGCATAAGCTCAATAGCAAAGTCTAATCTTGGCATTGTAGCCCACATAAACATAATAGCATTATCTTTTGTAATTTTACCTATAAAGTTTTTCATATCTCTCAATTCATCATCTTTCATGAGTGGGTAGTGTTTCATAGCTCATCATCAGAATTTTGTTTTATTGTTTCTCTCTCCCCCTGTCTTTCTGCTATTATACCATCGTGGTGGATCACAATAAATTAAATCAAATTTCTCCATCTCTTTTTAGTAAGGAATTGAAATCTCATAGCACCACCAAGCTATCATTCACAAGCTCATGGCTAAAGCTATAAGTCGTAAAGCTATTATTATTTTGTTTCGCATTGTCTTTATTCTATAATTGTAAATCTATCTGATACATAATTAGCACAACTTGTTCCCTTTATCTTTCTACTAGGTCAGTAAAATCTCGTTCATGTACTTCGCTTTTCGTAGCAATACTCCACTTGTACTCTCCAATTCGTTTTATATTCATTTGGTAGCTTATGATACCTAGTGTTTATCTGACATAATCAGAATGCTTTTCAACTATCTCATACTGCTTTTATATTCCAATTACCATTTTCGCATTCTATCATCTTCACAAAGTCTATTCCACCAAGTGAATAAGCATATTGTACCATTTCTTGTTTCTCATCATCTACACTAAATCATTCATGATGGATAACTCCAAAGTAATTCTGATTCTCTAATTCAGGAATAATCGTTGGCTCTATTATCGGATCTACTTCATTAGTAGGATTTTTAGAACTTATCTGTTCAGAATTAAACCCTGTAGTTTTAATTGCTCAGCTCTATACTCATCAGCTTTCTCATGAGCTTTATTCATCTGTTTAGTCCATGATACCTCACATTCTTTTTTACTATCTAAAGCTAATTGGTATTTAGTCTGTTCTTCCTTTATTAAATCTTCTAATTCTGATATTCTATTTGCTGCATCTACGATAGGCTGTTGTTGGTCTATAATTTCTTGTTGTGCATTTACTTTATTTTGAATTGCTGCTGAATAAGTAATAAGGATAATAATTACAGCAATTAAGATTCATAAGATAATTTTAATTAGTTTTGTCATGTGTTTTGATAAGAGAATAAATAAGAGCTTGCAGGATTTTGAGGAATAACTTTCTTTTGATTGGGAGTTTCTATGTTTGACTAGCTGAAACAAGCTAGCACCAACAAGTTCAGGTATTTTTAAGTCTTTGGTTGACTGCCACATTCAGAATGTTTAATACATTCTTGTTCTATTAAGATCATCCCATGTTGAGAGCATGGACTTACTCATATTCTCAGTACAGCATTTCATCTAAATCTATACTGAATTTCTTTTCTTCCTTTGGTGGAGGAGTTAATTCAAATGTTTCTCCATCTGTTTTTACTTCAAACTGTGGCTTTTCTTTAGTTCTCATAAGCACCACAGGATTTTTTAGCTTTACAAATCTTACACAGCTATTATTTCTACGATAATGGTTATCTGATGTCGTTATTCTCTTTTCTTCTCAAGTAACAATTGACTTTACTATGTATCATTTCTTCATACTGTAACTTTGGACTTCCCATATCTCAGAATTAAAATAAATCTGATCTCATTTCTCTAAATATCTTTTCCTATGTTTATACTCTCGGTCTTTCTCGTATCATCAGTTAAGTCTATATTCAGCATGAGCTTTATTCTTACATTCTTTACAGGTACTATTCCTTTTATGGAATCAGACTTTATTGTATGAATAATCATCTCGTTTCTTGTATTCTCAGCATTTATTACATACTCTGCCATTATCATCATAGACTATATGCTTACACCTTTTAGCTCTCCATATATCTTCAGTAGGATTTAATGCTGAATCTCTATCGTATCAGTACCTTATTACTCTTTCTCTGAAGTTTACTCGGATAGCTTTTGGCTGTGGCTGTTGCTGATACCATTCATAAAGCTCTTTATATTTCAGATTATGAACTCATCAAGCCACCATCCTTATTTGCTTATAGAATTACAAGTAGCCAACTTTCAGAATGCTAGTATTACATTCTTATACTCACTTAGTTTGGCTTCAGATTTTCTTATATGCTCTTGTAAGTGGTCTTTATTCTTAGCTCATGCTTCTTGCTGTTCTGAATAGTTTTTCTGTTTTTCATCAAATATCTTTGTCCTTTTCTTTAGCCTTGTAGCTTTATCCATGTATTTATCTCTCACTATCCATAGAGCTTGTCATATAGCTGGCTCTAATACCTGCTCTCAGTATTTACATTCTTTCATGCTACCATCAGCATTCATAGTAAACTGAAAGTCAAAGAAGTCTATTGGCATATCTTGTAAGATATACTCAGGTGTAAGGAACATTCATTCTCCTGCCATTTTTGTTTAGTTATGATTTAAAAGTTTACATTACCTCTCTAGTCTTTTTATCTAAGCTCTGTAAGTCTATCTTCCTTTGCTTTAGATGTTCTAGGTACAGCTTACAATGTTCGGCTACCTTTTTGTCTGCTGGTAGTCTATCATAAGTCTTCCTAGCTTTCTCTTTAGAGAGTTTGTTTATATCTAGATCAGAGTAGGAGTTCAGTCAGTCTTTTTTATTTTTTTTAAGTCTGATATATTCAGCACTCTCTATTCAGTCTAGGTTTATCTCATTTTCAGCATT
>Ga0326513_10001921_pt1 | contig 15594 bp, 27 predicted proteins | sample 2_2465_0518_D_FD_203654 | JGI IMG/M metagenome (GOLD analysis project Ga0326513, IMG submission 203654) | Bovine rumen microbial communities from UC Davis, California, United States - 2_2465_0518 | ecosystem: Host-associated > Mammals > Digestive system > Stomach > Rumen | place: USA... | reverse complement strand
GTGTTCGGCATGGCAGGGCGGTCTTTGGCTAGGAGATGCAGGCGCAGCACGGCAAGGCGCGGCGGGGCTGGGTCCGGCAAGGCACGGCGTGGCCCGGCCGGCGATACGGGACGAACGACTGAATGGTATGTCGTGGAGATTCATTCAACCCTAAAACCGAAAGGCAGAAAATCATGCACATCAAAATGACTCATGAGGCGCTGGCAAAGGCCGCGAAGTCCGTAGCCGGTTCCCTCTCAAAGGACAAGCTCAGTCCGTGGCGGTTCGTCAGGATTGAGGGCGACGGGCATCATGCCACGTTCACGGCGTGCGACGGCGACATCCAGATCGAGCGCCGCGTGGCGGCGGAAGTGACAGAGCCGGGCGTCGTGCTCGTCACGGGCAAGCAGTTCGTCCCCTTCGCGAACGCCCTGCCGGGCGGCGTGGGGGAAATCCGCACGAAAGGCGCATCGAAGGTCGAGATCGAGTTCGAGGCGTCCAAGTATACCATGGGCGCTTCCGGCGTGGAGGACTGGCCGTCCTTCGTGGGGCCGGGCGAGAAGGAGTCCACCGTGTTCCTTCCGGCCGTGACACTACGCGAGATGCTGCGGAAGACGTCCTGGGCGATGTCGCGAGACGACACGCGCAAAAGCCTGAAGAGCGTCCACGCCGAGCTGGCCAACGGCAAGCTGACGATGGTGGCCACGGACGGGCGGTGTCTCAGCAAGTGCGAGTTCGGCATCGACGTAGCCGCGAAGGCGAACGTGTCCTTCCCGGAAAAGCTCGTCAGCGTGCTGATGTCGCTTCTCGGCGACGAGGGGGACGCGCGCCTGGCGTTCGACAACCGCGCCATCCGCGTGACGTGCAACGACTGGAGCGTGACCTCGCGCGCGATCGACGAGATCTACCCGAACTGGCGGCAGGTCGTGCCGTCCAAACAGCCTAGCACGATCACGGTGGACCGCGCGGATTTCCTCGCCGAAGTGGCGCGCGCGGCGCTCTCCGCTCCGGAGTCCGGCTGCATCTCCGTGGCGTTCGCCGGTGAGAACATCGGGTTCGCGTCTGTCTGCGACCTCTCGCGCTACCAGTCCAAGATCAAGTCCGTCTCCCACGGCGGCGATGACGGCACGTTCGACATGGACTTCCGTCTCTTGCGGAACGCGCTCGGATGCCTGGACGCCGACAACGTGACGGTCGACTACACGCCGGGGAAGCCTACGCCGCTCGTCGTCACGAGTGAAGGCCTGCCCTGGCTGGCCGTGGTCATGCCGATGAGGAGGGACTGAGCCATGTCGGACGAGAAGGAAAAGGCGCCCGCTCCGGCTGCGGAGAAGCGCGACTGGGTGGGCGAGACCGTGCAGTCCTTCATCAAGGACGCGCAGGGCATTGACCCAACGGATCCAGTGAAGGCAATCGGCGCCTACTTCGCGAAGAACGCGACGGACGAGCTGAAGGCTCGGTGCAAGGCCGAGGGCAAGGACGCCGCTCTGTGCTGGAAGTTCATCGAGGCGGTTGCGCGTAAGGCGCTCAACGGGCAGAACGGCCACATCGACCCGGCCGTGGTGTACGCGATCGCCATGCACTACTTCGAGGACGTGCCGAAGGACTGGGACGGGCCGACCGGGAAGGTCGCGCACACGCCGAGGGCGTCGGCGAAGACCGAAAAGGCGAAGAAGGCGAAGAAGCCCGCCGAGACCCCTTCCGAGATCAAGAAGGAGAAGGAACGCGCGAAGAAGGCCGCCGCGAAGAAGAAAGCCGCGCCAAAGGAGCAGCAGGGCTTCTTCTTCGACCTGCTGGAGACCCCGGCGGAAGCGCCTAAAACGGAACCGGAAAGCGAGGTGAAGGAATGATGGACGAAACGACACTTGCGCGTCATGTGCGGCTTGCGCAGAGCTTCCTTGAGTCTGCGTTCACTCACGGCGAAGATTCGATCGTCAGCAAGATGCTGAGGGATATCGGGTACTATCGCGCGCCGGCGAGCAAGGGGCACCATCTTGCCGAGCCCGGCGGCCTGCTGGTGCATTCCGTGAACGTGACGCAGAGGCTTGTGGATCTGTCTGTCGCATGGAGAGTTCCCTGGCCGCGCGTCGAGTCGCCGTACATCGTCGGGATGCTGCATGACCTGGTGAAGTGCCGGTGTTATCGCGCAGTCGAGGGCGAAGGGTCGGCGCAGGCGTATGAATACGTGCAACCAGAGTACCACGGGCACGGCGCCTGCTCCGTTGCGATCGCGGCGGAGCTCGGGATCCATCTGATGCGCGAGGAGATCGTGGCGATCATGTTTCACATGGGGCCGTGGGGCGTCGGCAAGGAGTATTCGGAGTCGGAGTTCCGTGCGGCGATGGACGCATTCCCGTACTTCATCGTCGCCACGCACACCGCCGACTGGTACGCCGCGAGCGTGGACGAGAAGGAGGTGCTGGGATGAAAGAAGGCGACAAGGTGAAAAACAATGGCAAGTACCCCGACATTCAGCGCAAATTCGGCGACACGATACAAACCGTGAAATTCGTCGGCAGCATACCGAGCTGCAAAAAGCCGGTGGTATGGCTTGAATGCGGCGGCGGATGCTTCATGGCCGACGGATTCGACGTAGTGAAAGGCGGTGGAAAATGAGCCTGACGCGGAAGCAGATGCAGGAGATCGTGGCGTTCGACCTGAAACGGCGGACGGGCCTCGACTTCGACGGGCGCCGTTTCGGCAGCATCACCGGCGCGCACGCGCCGCACCTCACCGAGACGTGGGGCCTTTGCCATGGAAGTGAAGTCTTCAAGGGCAAGGAAAAGCCCGCGCGGAAAACCCTGCGGTACAACTACATCGTGCCAGGGCGTGCTCGCGGCAAGGCGCGTCCGGACGTGACGGTGGTGCACGTGGCCGTGCGCCTGAACGGCGCGTATCAGCCGGTCGTGAAGGACGTCGGGCGCTGGCACGTCAAGACCGGACACCTCGAACTGCGCGACATCGACTTCCACGGTCTCGGCGGATGGATCGTCGAGTGGGAGAAGGAGGATTGGGCGGGGAAGCGGCCCAAGCGGCGCGCGGGGGACCTCGCCGGCAGGATTGTGTGGTCGCGCTGGTGCGATGGTGGCAAGTGGAAGTACAACCAGGGCCTCACCTTCCCGTGGCACGAGACGATAAACCCGGATGCGCTGAAAGGCACGAAGTACGAATGGTGCCAGTATGCGGACTCGACGCCGAACCGGGCTGGGCTTGTGGACTGGCTGATGATGTACAACCTGGAGCCGAAGATCGAACTGCTCGCGAAGGCCGGCATGTACGCGCTGATCTGCCCGGCTGGCATCAAGGCGCTGAAGGACCGGCGCGTCCGCGACTGGGTCATGGCGCACCGCGAGGAGGTGGTGCGTGCGAGCGACTGCCGCGATTCAATCGTCGACATCGTCTATGCCGCTCGGCACGGCGTATCGGTCCGGGCGGCGCAGAACCGGCGGCGGTTCGTCGAGGAGGCGCGCCGGTATATCGGCGGCGGCCCGTGGCGGATCGACTACGACCGGCTGCGCAAGACGCTCCGGAAGTGGGGGGTCTGGTTGGATGAATACTCGCGCTACCTCGAATACGCCCACGACGCCGGGCTCGACCTGCGCAATGAGTGCACGCTCTACCCGCCGACGCGCGGCGGCCGCAAGGCGTTCATGGATCGCCTGGAACGGCTGGAAGCCGACCTCGCCCGCCTGAAGAAGAACGCGAAGGCGAAGGCACGGAGGGACCTGGCCAAGATGATGAAGCTCCGCGCGGACGAGATCGCCGCGTTCCAGGAATCGGTCGCGCGCACGAAGGTCCTCAAGGATTGCGGCTACGCGATCGTGCTGGCCAAGTCGCAGGACGAGCTGCTGGCCGAGGGCCGCAAGATGGGGAACTGCGTCGGCTGCGGACTTTACGGCAGGGGCATCGTGGAGGGCGACCGTCTGATCGTGATGCTCAAGAAGCCGAACGGCAAGGGCTACGAGAGTTTCTGCGACATCGAGATCGACCGCAAGACGTGGGTGGTGAAGCAGTGCTACCTGAAGAAGAACGATCCAGCGCCCGAGGAAGTGCGCGAACTGGCGCGTAAGATCGCGCTCTGGCTCAAGGCCGTGCACAAGCGCCACCAGAAGCGCAAGATGTTCAAGACGCTGGAAAGGAAGGCTTCGTGAGCACGCGGATTTTTCCCTCTGTGCTGATCGCGCTGGACGTCGGCGCGGCCGCGGTGTACGCCGCACACGGCGACTGGAAGCATTTTGGGTACTGGATCAGCGCCGCGTCAATATCCATTTTCGCAACACTTATGTAGGAGCACAAAGCATGAACATCAAAACAATACCAGGCTATATGTGCTACTCCGCCACCGCCGACGGAAGAATATACAGCCACATCTCGCATAAATACCTTAGTCCCGGAAAGGACAAAGATGGGTATCTCCAAGTGCAAGTCAAAGACAACTATGGGCGGTTGCGGATGTGCAAGGTTCATCGACTTGTCGCTTTGACGTGGATTCCAAAAGACAGGCCGGAGGCGAATTGCATTGACCACATAAACGGCGATGTGTCAGACAATCGCGTATGCAACTTGCGGTGGTGTACTGACATGGAAAACCATATGTTTCCACTTGCGCGAAAGCACAGAAGCGAGGCGCAGAAGAAACTTTGCGAAAATCCCGAATGGGTAGAATCTCTTAGGAGACGGGGCAGAGTTGGCTTGTACTCGCTCAAACGCCCGTACAGGCGAGCCGCTTCCACGGTGACATTCTGACCGTCCGGCGCGCCGGCTTGACGGTTTGACAAATGAACGGCGAAATCGAAAACGAAAGGTCAAAAATGGCAACGACAAAAAGACAAGGCTCGGCGGCACCGCCGGCCGAACCAGAACCGAACGCCGCGATGGAGCAGGCCAAGGCAGACCTCGCCGCCGCGCGCGCATCCAAGGAGGCGACACACACGCTGCCGATCCACGCCAAGCTGGCGAAAGTGCAGGCGCAGCTCCGCGTTGCGAAGAACCGGGGCAAGGGGCACAATCCCAACGCGCAGGTCACGTACGAGTACAGGAACTCCGAAGACATCCTCGCAACGGTGAAGCCGCTCTGCGCGGAGGTCGACGCTGTCGTCGTCGTTGACGTCGCCCCGACTGTCATCGGCGAGTCTGTGCCGGTCGAGATTCGCACCGTCGGCAAGGACAGGTACGGCAGCGACATCTTTGCCATGATTTCCGGTCCCCGCTTCGCCGCCGTCGCGACTGCGATGTTCGTCGACGTGGCGACCGGCGCGAGCGTCAAGGCTTCGGCCTTCGCGTTCATCGACTCGTGGCGCAAGGGCCAGACCGAGCCGGAGAAGCTGTGCGGAAGCGCGGACAGCTACGCAAGCAAGTACGCGCTCTGCCACCTCTTCGCGATCGACAACGAGCGCGACGCCGACGAGGAAAGCGACGAAATGCCCCGCACGGGCGCGGCCCGCCCGAACAACACACCAACCAAAACACAAACAACACCGAAACAGGAGATTCCTGATGTCTGAAGAAGCAATCAACCCCGAGGTCATTCCACCGGAACAGACCGAAACGCGCGTCGCCGTTGCCGGCAATCTCGCGTCCATGATCGCGAGCGTCGCGCAGTACGCAGAAAAGCGGCTCGCTGGCGCGTCCGAATGGCTCGAGACGCATGGCGGCACCGTCACGGCCGAGACGCTTGCGGAGGCCAAGAAAATCCGCACGAGCGTGAATTACGCGGAACGCGACGCCGCCGACAAGCGGAAGGAAATCCAGCGCGCCGTCGCTGACGCGCTCGCCGAGACCATTCAGCCCCTCGTCGACGCGGAAAAGCACGCCAAGGGCCTCTCGTCGCAGTTCAAGGCGGCCATTGACGCCCTGGACACCACGCCGCGGCTCGTGGCGCCGCATTACGTGGAAATCGTGTGCGACCAGTACCAGTGGGCCAAGATCACGAAGGCGCTCGCCAAGGAGACGGCGGCCGCCGGTTCGTTCTGCGAATTGGATCCCAAGTGGGTCAAGATTCCCAAGGACTTGAAGAGGGGCGAGGTGCCCGTCTGAGAGAAACAACAACGACAACCAGTAAGAGAAAGAACAGAAAAATGAAATACGAAGCAACAGGCAAGGTCCTCGCCGTGGGCGAGACCAAAGCGTATGGCAACAACGGCTACGAGAAGCGCGAGGTCATTGTGGACGTGGCGCCGCCGCAGGCGCGGTGGAACAATCCCCTTCCCTTCGTCCTCTCGAAGGAGAAGTGCGCGCTCGGCGACGGCCTCGCGATTGACGACGAGGTGCGCATTACCTTCGCGATCAACGGCCGCGCGTGGGACGGTCCGAACGGCACGCGCTACTTCACGGACCTCTCGGTGCTCTCGCTCGAGAAGGTCGGCGGTGGTGCCGATGGCGGCGAGGACGGCGGCGAGGCGTACCCGCACACGGCGCAGGGCGCGTGGGCCGCGTGGTGCAAGCTCCGTGACGCGAACGACGCCAAGGGCTTCGCCACGTTCATCGGCCAGACCTGCCCGACGGTGGCATCCACCGCGAAGGCCAAGGGCATGAAGTTCTCGCAGGTCGCGAACGAGGAGGACTGGGCGCACATCATCGACGCGCTGACGGGCGCGAACGCGGAACCGGCGGCCGACGACCCGGAAGCGTTGCCGTTCTGAGGACGATGAGGCAATGAAGTGAAACTTCCCCCGCGCCGTTCTGGCCGCCCTGTGGTAGGGGATAGAGGGAGCGGCGTGGGGGATTAAAAACGAAAGGCAAAAAGATGGACAACGAAACGAATGCAACGGAAGCCGAGCAGAAGAAGACCGGCGACCTGACCGACAGCATCGCGCGCATGACCGCGTGCCTGGAGGACGTAATCGCCAACGCGAAGGCCGCGCTTACCCTGTCGAAGGACATGGACCGCGACGGCATGAAGTGGATGACGCTCTCGAAGGCCGTGTTCGACGTGCACGAGCGGTCGCGGATGGGCTGGCAGAAGCTCGTGGATCCGCCGACAGCCTACGACCCGGCCGCCGGAACGGGGGGGGGCGCGTTCTTCACGCCGAAGCAGGCGATAGACTTCATTATGGGGAACCCGCCGTTCGGCGACGTCAAGGACGCGGCCACGCCGCTCGACCCGAACGCGCCGAAGCTGGTGCGGGGCGATGGCCAGGTGTGGAAGGCAATCGGCACCGACACCTGCGGCATCCGCCGGGCCAACGGGACCGTGCGGGCGTGGGCCATCCGGGAAAACGCGGGCGTGGAGGTGTTCGCGAAACAGATCTTCAAGGACGGCAAGCCGGAGCCCTGCTGGACGTTTTCCGGCACGGTCGATTGCGAGAAGGTGATCTTCGGCGGCATCCTCGGCGGCCGCAACAAGGCGAACCAGATCGTCCGCTTCATTCGGAACGGGCTTCTTTCGTCGCGCTTGCGCCTGAAGCACAAGCGGATGAACAAGAAGGTGCGCGAAGCCGCATCGGCCATTGCAGGCGAGAAAGCGGTGGAGGTGCCCAATGCCTGACGAAGTGAAGAAGATCGTGCTGAACGCGCTCGCCCTGGGCCGTGCCATGCGGAACGCGCAGAGGGCGTACTTCACGTTCCGGACCCAGGACAAGCTCACGGTGGCCAAGGTCGCCGAGCGGAACTTCGACGAAGCCCTGGACGCGGCCGCCTACGCGCTCCGCACGGGCAAACCGAAGCCGGTACAGGAGGAACTGCCGCTATGAGCTATTCCGTGAGATCACGCAACAGGTCGAGCGGCACGCGCACGTGCGCAACGTGCGCGCATGACGGCCAATGCGACGGCCTGCCGAATTGCGGCGGGTCGTGCTGGGAGGACGCCTACACCGAGTGCGCGCAATGCGGCGAGCGGTTTAGGTACGAGGACAGCGACTGGGAGAATGAGGCTGGGCAGTTGTTCTGCTCAGAAGAATGTCTGAACGAGTGGGAGAACGACCACAAGGACGAGAAGGAGGACGAAGAAGATGGCGAGTAACATTGCGATCGGGAAGTTGAAGTATGCCGGCAAGGGCCAGATCGTGCGCGAGAGCGACGGTGCGCTCGTTTCGCCGCGTGGCGTGGTGTCGGCCTATAACGACCTGCTGGAGATCACGGAGGATTTCCGGCGGACGCTGAACAAGGCGCTCGACGCGCTTGTGGCGCGAGGAATCGAGGTGGGCGATGGCGAATGACAAGCGACTGGAGACGCCCGCCGACGTTGCGGGCGAGATGCGGAAGTGCGCAGACGCGGCCGACACGTCCATCTGGGATGACGAGCGGATTGCGGGGCTTGTCGAGAACGAGGCGCGCCAGCAGCGCGTCTACGCGGGACGAATCATCGACGCGGCGTACCGAGACGACAGGCTCATGCTCAAACTGCTGGAGTTCTGCATCGAGGACTATTACGACGATTGGGCGAGCGACGATTTCCGCGACACCGTGAAAGCGGCGTGCGCCCGGCTCGGCATTGAATACTGCACGCGCGGCTGGGGGATTGAAGAGCAGGTCGCAGCCAAGGTCGCGGAGATCGACCGAGCGCCGCGCGTCATGTGCAAGCACGTGCCTACGCGGTTCTGCGTGGATTGCGAATTGTGCAAGGGGGTGGGCAATGGCAAGTAAACCGACTGGCGTCTCGGTGTCCGTCTGGGTGGACGGCGTTGACTCGTCCAACGACTGCATCACGACCGAGTGCGACCACATCGACACGCAGTGGCGGTGCCCCTACGCGCTCGGCATCATGTCCCCGATGCGTGAGGGCGACCAGTGCTGCAGGAAGGCCGGCGGCGACTGCCGCCTTCTCTGCGCGAAGGTTGACGCGATGAAGCGCGCCATCAAGCTCCTGAAGCGCGAGATCAAGAACATCGAGGAGCAGATGGAGGACTGACCGTGAGTTCCACGATGGCATTATGGGACATGGTGGCGCCGTTCCGCTCGGAGAACTACCTGCGATCGCTCGGCTCGATGAAGGCGCCGTTTACATGTGAGAGGTGCGGGCGGGAGATACCTATGGCAACAAGTCCGAACCACAACATGATACAGAAGCGCTTCTGCTCGGAGCTGTGCAGAAAGAGGGCCGAGAAAGCGCGGTGGAAGGCACGCTGGAAGGCAAAGGGAGTGAACAAGTACATCGGCGGAGGTGCCAGGTGAGCGACGAAAAGCAAGAGACAGTCGAGGAGATCGTTGCGGAGTTGCGCGATAGTGCGAACCGCGTAGAAGATGACATCCATGACGAGGACGTATGGAACAATACCGAAGCCGCGTGGATTTATCGCGACCTCGCCGACCGCATCGAGGCGGCATTGGACCGGGACCGCACATCCCGTCGCTCGATAAAGATTCCGATCGAGATCAAGCCAACATTGGAGTCGCACGAGGTACTTGACGCATGGATAGCACTCGCTGAATGGCTCATTGAAAACGCAGGCAAGGACGCGCTCGGGCAGGGAATTGCGAAGATAGTGCCTCTGCTGCGCATACGAATTGATCAGAGCCGTGCCGTGCTTTCTAGACCGCTGCGAAATTGTGACCTCTACACGACCGAGGCGGCTGTGGACGTGGCCTGCGCCGACGTCCGCGAGTGTGTCGGATGTCCTCGTCAGGATCTCGAGGCGCCTTGCGTCGGCTGCATAATTCGATGGCTTCTCTCTCCAGCGAAGGAAGGAGCTTCCAAGTGAAACCGCAAGATCTGAAAATCACGGACTGGCAGAACTGGCTCGACAAGTTCAAGGCCGCGCATCCGAACGCGAAGCCGGGCGCGGCCATGCGCATCGAGAACACAATGTTTACGCCTGCGCGTTATTTCGGCGGCATGGAGTACAACGGCGACAAGTACACCTACTTCGAGCCGGTGGACGAGCGGCAACCGCGCAACCCCGACGGCACGCCATACGTCGCCTGGCTCATGGTGCGCATGGATTTCCTGCGCTGGGTGACGCGGGAGCTGAAGAAAGGTGGCGCGTCGTGACGTACGGCTACGTGCGAGTCTCCACGAAGGAGCAGATCGTCGACCGGCAGCTTGTCGCCATGAAAGCGGCGGGCGTGAAGAACGTCACCGTCGAGAAGGCAAGCGGCAAGGACTTCGACCGCCCGCAGTACCAGCTTCTCAAGTCTAAGCTCCGCAAGGGCGACCTGCTCGTGGTGCAGAGTCTTGACCGCTTTGGCCGAAGCTACGACCAGATCATCGACGAGTGGCGCTACCTCGTCAAGACCGTCGGCGTGGACGTGAAGGTACTGGACATGCCCCTTCTTGACACGCGCCAGGGCGAGGGGCTGATCGGCCGGTTCGTCGGCGACATCGTTCTTCAGATTCTCTCGTTCGTCGCCGAGACGGAGCGACAGAAGATCAAGGAGCGACAGGCGCAGGGCATCAAGTGTGCGAGGGAGCGAGGCGTGAAGTTCGGGCGGCCGACGGTCGAGCTGCCCGAGAACATGGGCGAGACAGTATGCCGATACCTTCGCGGCGAGATCTCGATACGCGAGGCGGCGGAGGTGACAGGTGTGAGTAAAACCACGTTCTGGCGCAATGTAAGGAGTGTGTCATGAAGTCAACATGTCCAGTCTGCGGGAAGCAGATCAAGCAGGAAAAGCATGTCGAGGGCGGGCGTCCAAAGCGCTTCTGCTCGCCGCGCTGCCGAGGCATCTACCATTGCCGGGCAAGCCAGGCGCGCAAGCGTGGCGCCGAGGTGGGGCCAGACGGCCACCCGCTGCGTCCGGGCCGCAAGTGCTGTGTGTGCGGCAAGGAGATCGACCCGCGCAAGGTCGAAGGCACCGTGTGTTGCTCGGACGCGTGCTCGCAGAAGCGCAGCAACCGGCTTCGGTACGGCCTTCCGGTCGGCGATGAAGAGTTCCGCGCGTTCTGCGAGAACCGCAAGGCCGAGCGTCTGGCGAAGCGCAAGCGCGTGTGTCCCGTGTGCGGCAAGGAGTTCACAGCGCCGGTGAAGCACCGCGGCGGTTATCCGACGGTATACTGTTCGCTCCATTGCCGGAACCTCAAGAACAGGCAGAGGTACTACGAAAAGCTGCGCGCGGCCGGAAAGACGCGTCCGTCACGGGCGAAGGTGCGCGAGCCGAGGGCGTGCGAGTACTGCGGCGCAATGTTCGTGCCAAAGCAATGCGACACGAAGTACTGCTCGAAGCGATGCGGGGCCGCCGCCTACGTTCGCCGCAACCGCGAAGAGCTCCGCGCCAAGGAGCGCGCGTACCGCGCCACGCATCCGCGCCACGGTACGCACCAGGCAGGCCGCAACGTCGCCGCCAGCAAGGCCAGGAAGGCCGAGCCGAATATCACGTTCGTCCAGAAGCGCGAACCGGTGGAGCGTGACTCGATCGCGCGCGTGCAGGCCTATCTCAGCCTGCCGGCGTCCGAACGGTGGGCACAGCTCAACACGCTCACGAAGAAGGAGCAGGACATGGCGCGGAGCATGTGGATGAGCATGAAGTCTCGCCCCGTCTACTACTCGGCAATGGCAAATTGACTGGAGGACGGCATGAAGAAATCGAGGGCAAAGGAAAAATGGCAGACGCGCGAGCGGACGTGCCCATACTGCGGCCGTAAGTTTCACTCGGCCAACGCGCAGTACTGCAAGCTCTGTATCGCCGAGGGCATGCACTGGCTCCACAAGACAACCGGACGCACGAACGGCTGGGACCGTCCGGTCGGAAGGAGGGCCGCGGCGGGATGAACGAGTACACGGTGACATGCGACCAGCCGGAGGACGAGGAATGCCCTTGCGTGAGAATCAGCGCGCCCCCGATCTTCTACCTGGAGTCCGTCGAGGAATTTGCACCGCCACATTACGCGGAACTGTTCTGCACGGAGGACGGCATACGCGACGCATCGCGCCGGCACGACGCCATGGCCCGACGGAAGTACGTCAAGCCGTTCAAGTGGTTCAAGTTCAACAGGGCGAGAAAGGCAACTGCAAAATGAATGAAGACCTGAAGAAGAACTTCATCAAGGAAGTGCATGCGGCCGCGCGATCACGCTACGCCGTGGACGTGTTCGCCGACATGGTTCGCTCCATGTCCATTGCGATCGAGGTTTCAACGCACATCGGGCCGACGGACGCGCTCGAGAAGGAGTACGCCGCAATCCGCGAGAAGTACGAGCCGGACGAGTTCCAGCACTTCTTCCAGGCGTTCGCCATCGTCATGGCGGCGCTGGAGCGTGCGCGCGAGGACTTTTTGGGGCACGCTCTCGAAGAGCTGGGAGCATCGAACACGCGCAACGGCCAGTTTTTGACGCCCATCTGCGTCTCGCGGCTCATGGCCAAGGTCAACTGCCGGGGCCTGGAGTACACGCCGGGAAAGGTCATCCGGCTGTCGGATCCGTCGTGCGGTTCGTCGGTCCTTCTCATCGAGGGCGCCGAACAGTTGATCGCCGACGGCGTGCGCCAGGGCGACCTCCTTCTCATCGCCGGCGACATCGACCACAGGGCTTGCGACATATCGTACATCCAGCTATCCCTGCTCGGCTATGCGGCGGTGGTCCAGCACGCGGACGCGCTCGCGATGAAGCGCATCTCGCCGGACCGCTACACGCCGGGCTACTTCCTCCATTCCATGCCGATGAGGAGACCATTCGCAGCACCAAGGGCCGAAACCGAGCAGCCGGCCGCATTACCCGTCCGGGACAGCCCCCAACCATCCTACCACCAGCCAGACCTTTTCGGAGGTGAATGGAAATGACCGCAACCGCTCAAAATTTGACCACCTACGCCCGCTACTGCACGGCGTGCGCGTGCGTCGACGCCTGCCGGTCGGCGTTCGGCGCCTTCTGGCGCGACCGATCGGGCGGCGGGATTGGGTGCAACAAGCCGTTCGACGGAAAGGCGGACGCCCCCCTTCCGCCGCCCGCGCACCGCAAGGACATGACGCCAGACGAGGAATGGGCATGGTTCGAGGAGTATCTGCGCCGTTGCGCCGTCGACCGCCAGCACTTCGCGGACTGGTCGCCGCGCGAGCTGGAAATGGCCGTGATGATTAAATATCCAGGAAGATTCAAGAGAAGGTTCACATGAAGAAAGACAGGCCGAAATCAACAGGAGACCCAAAGACCGACGCCCTGCGCGCGGAGGTGCGCAGGCGCCTTGCGGAGGAGGATGCCGCGCATCAACTGCGGCTCATGGGCTTTACCACGCCCGAAGACCTCCCGGAATACGTGCCCGACGAGCGGAACCCCGACGTGCTCGTGCGCGGTCGATGGCTGGAGCGCGGCGGATCCGCGTGGATTGTCAGCACGTCCGGGACCGGCAAGTCGATTCACGCCATGCAGCTCATGTTCTCGTTCGCGCTCGGAAAGCCGTTCTGTGGGCTGGTGCCAAACGGTCCGCTCCGCTTCTGGTACATCCAGAGCGAGGACTCGTCCACGCGCCTCGCCATCGACCGCGACGACACCACGGCCGAGCTCATCGAGACGTGGACGGACACCCTTCCCGACACGTGGCGCGGCGCATGGAAGCGCATCTACTTCGTGCCCATAAAGGGGTGCGGCGCCGCGTTCATCAACGACCTCGCCATGAAGCTGGAGACGGCGCGAAACCTCGCCGTGCTGCCAGACGTGATCGTGATAAACCCGTTCCTCGCCATCGTGGGCGGCCCGGTCGTCGACGGCTCGTTCGTCACGCCGTTCCTGCGAGGCGGGCGCGTGGCCAATCAGCCGACCGAGGGATTGCAGCACATCCTCGAGCACTACAGGGTCGGGGCGCTCATCTACCACCACACGCCGAAGCCGCCGACGGACAAGGAAATCGGCTCGTGGCTCAAATCGAACTTCCCAGAATACCAGGGCGCGGGGTCGTCTGACATCACGAACTGGGGCCGGTCCTTCATCACCATGATGCGGGTGCCAGGCAAGCATGGCATAGTCTGCCTTACTGCTGGCAAAAACGGTGCCGATCTCGGCTGGGACAACATCGACGGCGGCTATCGGAACTACATGGCGTGGTCGAAGTCCAACGGCGTGACCGGCAAGACGCGGCACGCCTGGCGCGAGCTAACCGACGAGGAGTTCGCCGAGGTGACGAAGGACCCGAACGACCACCTCGGCGACGACACGCTCGCGATCGTGAATGCGCTGAAGGCCGAGCCGCAATGCTACACGGACCTCAAAAAGACGAACGCCGGGCTGTCTCTGCGCCGATTCCGCGCGGCATGGACCATCGTGTCGAGCCGTTTCACGAGCTATGGACTCGGGGCGTTTGAAATCCACACGGGGCCGAAGCCGCTCGTCGTCTACGGCCTGCCTGAAGCGGCAAAATCGAAGGCGGACGAATACGCCTATAACTTCAAAAATGCGCACGGACTGAAAACGCTGCCGGAAGTCCATAGTGTCATGGTGTCGCATGGTGTCGGCATGGGGTGCGACACAATGGACGGTGCCATGGTGTCGGCGGGGTATACCCTAAAGGGTAATACCACCGCTGGCGACACCAAAGGCACTATTGGCCCGTCCCGCGACGCCGAGCCGGAAATCCTAACTGAGGAATTGCAGATATGAGCACGAGAACCGAACAGCCGATCACCATCATCCAGGACACGTGGGAGAAGGCGCCGCTGGACTTCTCCCATTTGCCCGGCGTGACCGTGGAGTGTCGCCACCTCGAAACAGGCGACTACTCACTCGACGGCCACGTCCGGGAGATCTGTATCGAACGGAAGTCGGCCGATGACCTTGTGGGCACAATGATGAACGCCTACGTGTCCATGTCCCGGCGTGATTGGCACATGGGCAGATTCAATCGGGAACTCTTCCGCATGACCCGCTACCGCACGGCGTGGCTGGTAGTGGAATGCCCCCGCGGTTCAATTCTTGCACATGCCTACCGCTCAGAATGCCCTCCCGCATCCGTGATCGCGTGGGTGCGCTCCCTCCAGGTACACTGGGGCGTCCACGTCTACTGGGCAGACAACCGTCTCGACGCCGCAACCGAGATCGTGGCCATCTGCCGGGCCTACCTCGCCGAGCTGCGGGAGATAAAGCGCAGGGTGAAGCGGGAAAAGCCGGTACAGCGCTTGCCGTCCATGCCCGACGTGTAGGCTGCTGAATTGACTGGAGGTCTGAATACGATGAGCTGTACACCTGAAACTTGCCCGCACAGGGCGCTCATGGAAAGAGCCCGCGAAGCGTGCCTTACCTGCGACCACACGTCCCCGTCCGGACATGGGGGCATTGCGTCATACGATGCCATGGGCGAGCGTCTGGTCGAACAGGAGAAGATCGCCTTCAGGAACGAGCCGAGGGGACAGGTCACCACGCTGCCACTCGAAGTGGAAGAGCGGACGGCCGAGCTGTACCGTCGCTGGTGCGGATTAGACACCATAGACGCCCTGCTGCTGCTCCATGTCTGCAACGGCGGGACGTGTGAGAACTTCGGTGCCTACCTCTTGCGCGTACACGGTGCGATCGAGCGCGCGGACGTCGGACGTGCGAACTACCGAGCGACCGCATGGGCCAAGTGGAAGCGCCTCATAGCCAGGTTCGCCCCCTACATGAGGGGAAGGCGCCTGCAATCGTGGGAAGACGGCCACGGCGGCGCAATCCGCAAGGAACGCGAGCACGAAGAGCGCGAGGCGATGCAGGGCGATCTCTTCGAGCAGGTCGGCCCGACCCCCTCGGGTAGGTTCTCCGGCCGGCCCGACCCCCTGCCGATG
>Ga0326513_10001920_pt1 | contig 15595 bp, 30 predicted proteins | sample 2_2465_0518_D_FD_203654 | JGI IMG/M metagenome (GOLD analysis project Ga0326513, IMG submission 203654) | Bovine rumen microbial communities from UC Davis, California, United States - 2_2465_0518 | ecosystem: Host-associated > Mammals > Digestive system > Stomach > Rumen | place: USA... | reverse complement strand
TTCGATCCCAAAAACAAAAAACAGTTTGCCCGCATAGGGTAAGCTGTTTTTCCCTTCTCCTCGATCATGACGACCTCATGTGAGATCACAGAATTGAGTCGGGTATTGTCTGCAATCTGATCGAGCTTTGAATCCGGTTCCACAGCGACAAGAGGATTGTGCCGAAGCGGATCGAGGGCGAACCTGTTACCGTTGCTTCCGATGGATTTCGCATTGATCGTAACGTGATAACCGTCGAACAGTCTGCAAATGATGTCAATGACCGTGCTCTTGCCGGTTCCTCCTGAGCCATACAGCACGATGAACTTCTGAATATTCTTGCTGTCTCCTGAAACAACTGAACCTATGGCCCATTCCAGCTTCCGTCGCTCAGGTGGATCGTACAACCTTCCGATGAGTTGGTCCCACGCGGAATAATCTCCGTCCTCCAGAGTGTAGCTCAGTCGTTTGCTGACGTAATCTTCTCGCTTGACATGAGTGTTCGCAAAGGTCAACTTGCTGTCCAGTGGAATATAATTGTCAGGAAGACTGGAAACGAACTTTTTATAGGTCATCCAGCTATTGGATGAAAAGTTCTTTAAGGTCTTCAATTCAATGGGTGTGTCAGGATAACTACGCTGAAGTTCATCTTGATGCTTGTATAAATCCTTGTCAACCAGCTTCTGTACGTCTCGCTCATTCTGAGACCACATGCCTTTTTCTTCATTCCAAACTGCATAGAACTTCCCACCTCGAACCATGAGATCCTTGGTTCCTTCAGTGTCGAAAGCCGGCATAACCTCAACGGCCTGAAGTTCCTTATTCTTGCCTCGACCACTTGTGACAAACTTCTCAGTTACACTATAAAAATCCATCCTTTCCATACCCCTTCGTTGTCTTCATTGTGACACTTGTGCCATTTTTGGGGGACACCTCTATTCCTTTATAAAAACGTTACAAATACGCTTTTAAAAACTCTATTTACATACTTCCGTGTAAATAATTAAAATAAAAGTGTCACAAATGGCACAAAAGCCCAAAAACCCCCGTATTTACGGGCTTTTTGCTGTGCCATTTTTGTTTTCAAAAGTGTCACATGTGCCAAAAAAAGTGTCACAAATGGCGTTTTTTGACCCCTTTTATCATGAGTGAGCTATCGATAGCTATCGTGAGCTCACTCACGATACTTTTGGCCATTTTCCGCATTTTGTGACATTTTTGACACAGAAAGTGTCACACTTTTTTGTCACAAATTAACCGGCATCGCGCTCCATCAGATAGGCGTTCATCTGGTACCAGATTTCAGCCTTTCGCTGGTCGCATTCCGGCCTTCTCAGAGGGAACAAACCGCCCTCACCATTCCTTGAATAGCCCCGCTCAACAAGCCTTTCCAGTATGTCATCCACCTGCAACAGACCGTTCCCATCGCGCACATAATTGTCGTCGTCAAACTCGCTTAAACCAAGGTTGTCCATCATCTCCCAGAACCATGTGGCCGTGTGGTCAACCTCCCGATGCGCGTCCTCAGTCTCGTAATTTATGCGCTTGGCGAGAGCTACGAGCATCTCCAAAAGAGTGCATTCGTCAAGGTCCAGCTGAACGTACTTGGGGCAGTTGATCTCGTTCAGATAGTCCTCGCGAAGTGTCACGCCGTCCATGGCCCTGTTCTCATCATGAGGAACGAGGCTGTAAAACGGCATGCGATGCAGATCCTTCGCAAGCAGCCAGTAAGCCCTGTCCTCCTGTTCAATTTTCACCTGCTCGCACAGCCAGTGAAAATAATCCTGATTCACATCAAAGTTCATGCCCATTTGCTTCATAACCTCCTTCCTCAAATAGTCTCTCGGGCCACCTTCTCACCGAAATATCAAAGCGGCCAGAAGTTGCTCTTCTTCAGCGCGAAAGCTTTGGCAAACGGATCGCCGATCTCCTCATTCAGAAGACTTAGGTTCAGTTTGCCCTCTTCGTCCATTATGTTCAGGTCGCGAAGCAGCCACTCCCACGTCGGATTCGTCAAGTCGCCGACCTTCCACGAGGTCATCCACTCAAATATCCTGTACGTTTCGTTGCACCAGGCCGGCTGAATCGGGTGTCCTTTACCTGCGATAGACAGGTACTTTACACCGGTGTTCATTTGGTTCATGGTGTTGTACATTGCCCTCGCGTACTTTCCGTAGGTGTTCTCCTTGGCTCCGTGAATGAACCACAATGGCATGTGAGACAGCTTCCAAAGTTCTTTGCTATAGTCCTTGCAACAGCTCAGTGCAGCCCCTGCAGAGAAATATCCAGAATACTTCAGCATGACCTCAATTACGCCCATAGCCCCAAGACTATGACCTGTAAGTGAGATTCGTTGCATGTCTGCCCCAACCGCTTCCTGGACGAAGTTGCACAGATTGATCAGGTCCGCCGCGTAATAGCTCCATGCCTTCTTCGGCAGTTGGGGCATCAGCACCCAGCAGTCCGGTTTGAACTTGCCGCTCTTCAAAGAGAGATACGGCTCCCGCTTCTTGAGCTTGCTCAGTGACGACCCGATCTCCCCAGAGCCGTGCAGCACAACCACCATCGGAAGTCCGAACTTATCCTTGCCTTCCAAATGATTCGGATCGTACAAAAGATACTTGAATTTGCCAAACGACATCTCTGAAAGCATGACATATCATCTCCTTTTCCGTACAAATATAAAACGTGCCTCTCAGAACGCTCTCAGAGCCCCGTAAAGGCCACTCTCAGCCGTTTTAGCCCTTCGGACGATACCTTGGTAGGGTATCATAAGAAGCGCTTATAGTGGCATTTGAAAGCCTTATACAGCAAGGCTCCTGTCGTGTTCTTTGAGAATATCAACGACCTCTTCAACCGGTTTTTTGACCAACACTCTCAGCTTATCTTCCAATATGATTTGCGTTATACCAGGCCCTCCTTCAACAGGAGCAATTGTAACGACCTTCTGTGTGTTGAAATGCAAGTCTTTATCGCAGTCCTGATCGGTCAGCTCACTTAGCTTCAGCAGCATCTGTATCACCTCTTTGCACGGCAACTGATCGAGCAATACCAAACCTAGTTCCGCATCCTTCACAAATGTAATTGTCGATCTTTGGAATATATGTCATCTCGTTGCCACAATACAGGCAAAAGACTGTATCGCTGTTGATGGAGTTTTCTGGAGAGCAAGATGCAGATGCCTTTTCTCTTTCCATGAGTTCATCTGCAGAAATGAGACCAGCCTCATTCAAGTCATCAGAAAAGTGAAACTCCTTGTTCAGCACTTCAGCTTTTGCAAGTGCAACTCCTGCTTCATCCTTCATCTTGCTGAGATCTTCTCCAAGCAGCACCCGCTTGTCCTCTTCCGCCAGAATATCCATCTCCATCACAGTCATGATGGCATAGTTCGCCAGGTCCAGCAGTGTATCACGGATGCTCTCATCCTTTACCATGGGCACATTCAAGAAGCCCTCGCTCCTGTCTTCGCTCATCCGGGTAAGCTTCTTGAACCGGTTCAGCTTGTCCGACAGCCGGATCCGCGCCATGGCCATGCCCTCCTCCACAAAGGTGTCGTGGAAGGAATCACCATAGTCGTGGTTCTTCTGCTCATAGATCTTGTTCAGTCCCTTGCAAATATCCATGTGTCTGTCTACTTTAGTCATCTTTTTTCGCTCCTTTCTTCATCTTCCGCACTCCTCCGCCGGCATTGAACCAGTCGGTGAAGCTCTCATTGCATTCCTTGCACAGCTCAATGTCGCGCTCATACTCGTCCAGGTCGATCCAAATAAACAGGTCAAAGAAGATGCTTCCACGAATGACGGTGCGATGAGTGAATCTTCTGCTTATTCCCGGTTCACGCGGAATGACTTTTCCACACCGGTCACACTTGTGAATAATCGCCATAGTTCAAATCACCTCTCAGAACGCTCTCAGACGCCCGTAAAGGCCCCTCTCAGCCGTTTTAGCCCTTTTCACTTATATGAGGTAGGGTAAATATCCAGCGGCTCAGAGAGGTCTTTACGTTCGTTTAACAATCGACAGCTGACGATCCTTTACATCCCCAGTACACTCCCTCTTTCATTCGAAAGCGTCCCGTTCTACATCCCCAGTACGTCGCGGTAGTAGCTCATTGTGTGGTCCACCACAATGTCATAGAGCATGTCATCCGGCTCGTTGTCGATGTACAGCTCGTCCTTCTCGGTGTCCTCGATGATCTCCATGGCATCCTTGCCCAATACACCCTCCTGGTCCGTCTCGACCTCCTGCGTAATATCATTGACCAGAACGCCATCTTCCTGATAGTAGGTATAGGTGTCGCTGTCCCTGACCTCAAGGTCTCTCTTGAAGGTGTCCTTGTCGATCATCCGGATGTGCAGATCTTTTCGATTGACCTCATTGGCCTTATCGAGAATGTCGTCGAACGGATTGTCAAGGTCAAAGTCCACAGGATTCTTACTCGCCTTGGCATAGGCCTCTGCAAAGGCTTTGGTCATCATCGTCCTGCCGTTGCCCTGGATCAAATATCCATTCTTTCGAAGCTCTCTCCGTTCCTCACGGGTAAGATCGTCTTTTAGGTCCGCTTCTGAATCATCCTCTTCGCCCACGTCGTCCGAATCGTCCGGTGCAACGCGGTCAGCAAAGTGAGCGTCAAAAGCTTCAGAACGGTACTCCTCAGACAGCTTCTCGATTTCCGCAGTGGAGGGCTTCTCCGGGCGAATATCAATTTTGTCCTGTTGAGCCATTTCTCGTATTGCGGCTCTGGTCCGAAGGCTGTTCAGATTCTTCTCCGTCTTCTTCTCAGCTTTTTGCAGGTCCTTCTCCCGATCCGCCATGGCCTTCTCAGTCTTTCTTTGAAGCTGGTCTCTGAGTTGCTCGTTCTCTTCCTGCAGCGTTCGGATCGTGTTTCGATACTCCTTGGCAAAGTGCCTCCCGGCAAAATATCCACCGAAAAGACCGCCAAGGAGGAAACCGATCGCACCCGCAATCAAATTCCCTCCTGCCATAATTCCACTCCTTAATCTTTACTTCCCATATTCAAGAGCCACAGATAGCAGCCGATGAATATCAATAGTGCGATCATGCTATTCATGAGTTGTACGCGATCATCTTCCGGACATGCTCATCAGTGTAGATGTTGCCGAGCTCGTTGATGATCGGTCCGTCCACGTTGAAGTCCAGCAACGGCGTGTTGGAATCGCCGTCTATGAACGAAAGGTTGCAGGGCAGCTGCCTTGGATCGTCACTGAACACACCAAAGGAAACAGCGTGATCACCTCTGACCGAATCATACATCCATCCGACGATCTGTCCGTCAATAGTCGGCGGGAAGCCCAGGCGCTTGTACACGTCGTTCAGGAACAAATATCCATCGCGAATAAGACGCCCGTTCATCTCCTTCTCGATGAAGCGCAGGTTATCCTGGTTGACTATATTGTCGTCTCGCCAGACGGGATTTTTCCAGATCCATTGCTTTTTTGCTTCATCCCATTCGCCCTCATCGAACACTCTGGCGTATTGGCTGATGCCAGGCTTCTTCTGGACGTATTCGTCTTTCTCTTTGACGATCTCTCCGGTCTCCGGATCGACTTCCACATGATGCTCCTTCTTCAGGCCATGCATGTATTCCAGATCCTTTTCCTTGCCCTGATCTTCTATGACCCGCTGGCGATACTCATCGAAGGACTTGCTGAGCCCGGCCAGTGCCACGGAGGTCTTCAGCCAACGCTTCTTGAGAATATCAAGACCTTTGAGGTTCAGTGCGACGCTGACCAGACCAAGAACCGCCGGCAGCGCGAAATTCTTCACGACCACTACAGCCATGTCCTTGCGAATATCTTTTACGGCGTTCTGCTCGTTGACCGTCAGTTCCTTCATTGGGCGCATCTTCTCTTCGTCGCCCTCGCCGTAAACCTTTCGAATGGCCTCTTCACGTTCCACGCAGTCCTTCACGATAGGCTCACTCTTCACCGTGGCCATGCAGGACGTGATTACGCATCCAAGACCAAACAGTATGCTTCCCGCGGCACACAGCTCAGGTGAGATGACCTTTGCTACCGTCAGGGCCTTTGCCAGTTTTCCACCAAGTTTGAAAGGCAGATTCATATGTCAGTTTCCTCCTTCAAAGAATATCAATTATGATGACTATCGAATTATTGCCGTAGGCAGTGGGCTTACTTATCGCCCGACAACCTTACAGCAGGGCCACGCCGCACGAACGGGCTTGTAGAACCGACGATAGAGTCTCGCTGCCACACCGAGCTGCTGGTTTTCCAGAGCCTTGCGGTAGCTCGAGTTGGGATCCAGGTACTCCTTCCAGTGCAGTGCGAAGTAGGACGTCTTGATGGGCGTGCCCCACTTGTCGGTCTTCAGCGGGTTCTCCTTGTTGCGCTTGTTCTTCTGCTTGACACCGGCGACCTCCATCATGTGTCTTGCAATGTTCCTCTTGATTTCCCTCATGGTACTCCGCTCCTTTCGTTGATCAGAAAAAAAATAGAGGAGAGTCCGCTCATTACGAGCTTCGTCTCCTATTCCTTCATATCAGTCTGTGTTTTCCTCGCGATCGTCGTTCTCCGAATTTGGCACCTTGAAGTCCGTCAGAGGCTTGACACTCATGGCATTGTAAACCTTGTCGTTGATCTCACGGTTGTACTGCTTGAGCTCCTTACGTGCAAGCCACTTGCAGATCAGCCCGGCGATGGTCAGTGCAATGCCGCCAACCATGACACCATCTGCATATCCATCGGACTGAGCCCATCTTGTCGTCGCTGAGCATACGTCGCTCATGCACTCCGCCGGAGACAGCCCGGCCTCCTCGTACCGCCTGAGGCATTCCTCCTTATGGTGCATGTATTCGTGTTGAGAAACAATCTTCAGCATAAGATTCACCCTTTCTGAATATAAAGTTCATTATGTGCCCTGTTCACTTCGCGGGCTGCGCGGTGAGCTCCTCTGCCCAGTTGCGGCAGAACGCGGCTTCCTGCTCGGTGATCAGGTCACCCTCCACCAGGTCTTCCAGGCTGCGGTAGACATGGGTGTTTGAGCCATTGATCAGCTCGCGTTCCATGACTTCCACAATCTTGCCTCGCTTCATAGCCTTGGCCTTCCAGTAGGCGATGATCAGAGTGCTTTTGTTTTGCACCTTCTGATTCTCTTCGGCCATGTCACACACCTTGTCCATCAGCGTGGCAAAGTTACGCACCTGTTCGATTGTTCTTGCTTCCACGGTAATCACTGTCCTTTCCACCTCCTTCAAATATCAATTCCCTCAACACCAGTAGGCGTCATTAGATACAAGCCGTTCCAACAGTCTGTGACGGGAATTCCTGCCAAAGCATGTCGTGCATGCTTCAAGCACCCCACCGGGCATCGACAGATGAACCAGAGTTACAGGTCTTCCTGACATGTAGCAGAACCATCGATCGTATGGCTCGTATTTCTTATTCTTATTGGAACTCATTCTGATCCTCCTCACTCGACGATCTCAATCAGCCGGTTGCCGTAGATCTGCCGGTAGATGCCGATCTCATCCTTGTACACGTCGACATGCTGCGGTGGAACCCAGTTGCCGGTCTGCAAATCAACGTGGGCGGGGATGATCACCGGAATGAACTCCCCCGCCTTTTCCATCATGTTGTAGGCCTTCGTCAGCTGACGATTCCGCACACGGGACTTCATGCCGTCTCCTCCCGCAGATCGACGATCCGCCCAGGCAGGTCCTCGCACCCGCGCTTGATCACATGCAGTTCGTATTCCCCGCGGCTCTGGGTGTAAATATCATACCCGTGGCGGTTCCTGTTTCCAAGAGCCGCCGTCCGGGTATTGAATTGTTGCTTGAAGTCACTAACCTTGAATATCACACGCCCAAACTTGTTGCTGTCCATCAGGTCCCTTATGGGCTTCGAGACCTTGCCAGCTTCTGTCTTCATGTCAGCACCTGCTTTCCCTCTCAAAAGTTTCAGTGGTTGACGTCTCAAGACCTGTACATTCAGCATAGATCTCCCTGAATGATTCCCGCAATGGGCAGTCCTTCCTTCGACCGCACTTGTACTTGTCCGTATGTGTCATACCATCAGCACCCTTATACATAGCGGTCTCGACAAGCTCTGGCTTTGCGATGATCGGAGATTGTTGCTTGTGTTCAGGCAACACGTCGCACCATCCTCCGATCTCTTTAAAATTGCAATCGCTGCAACACTTGGGAAGGTGCTCCATAGTTTCAATCTTTGCAAATATCAAAACTCGAACACCTCCGTATCAGGATCGTTGAGCACGGCCTCTACCTCGGTGATCAGCTCCTCAAAGCCCGGATCGTCCTCTTCAAGGATCACCGTATTGTCATCGATCTGTTTCATCGCTTTTCTCCTCCAGAGGGCACAGACACCGACGGCCGGTCTTGAACACGTCGATCACAGTGGTTCCGTCCTCTGCCTTCTCGGTGGCCCCATCAAAGAGCTCTGGATAGAACGTCACCGGGCAGCTCTGGTGTTCATCGGACAAAAGCAGGCACTTCATGTTTTTGTCTTGCAGCTTGCACTCCGAGCAGGTCTTGGGAACATGGTTCAGGGATTCGATCTTTGCAGTAATCATTGTATCCACCTCCAAATATCATTGCTGAATTGATTCGGTTAACCGCAGACCGGACTTCCACCATAAGGGCCATAGTCCGGACCTCAACATCCTGAACGGGTTTCCGGGTAAAGGCGATCAAAACTATGGTTCATGTTGCTATTGAACAGATCACGCAGAGGATTAACTGGCTTTGCGATCGAGAGAAAGTACATCTCGCATTCATACATGGTCTTCAGTGAGGTTTCCTTCCAGTCGTAGCTGATCTCGCCGTTTGGGAATATCACAAGGTCATTAATCTCGAGCGTCTTGCCATCCGGAGACAGCACTGAGCTTCTCTCAAGCCCACGGTGATAGGCCACGACTAGCCCTCCGGGAGCCATGAACCGCGTCGTATCGCAGACATTGCACTGGGTATGGTCGACGAACAGATATTCTTTGGCAAGCTCCATCAGGAACGGTGTATAGGGATTGTGCAGGTTTTCTCGCTGCAGCACCTTTGCATCCAATGTCAGGGCCGCAAAATTCTCGCGGAAGCACAGGCTGATGTTGGGATTCACGTCTTCCCTGATCGAGACCCACCGCTCGACGATCTTTTTCCAGTCCTGCTCGTACTCATCCGTCAGCACGCAGTTAATCCGGATGGGCTTATTGAACCTGTTCAATAGGTCATCACCGACGATTGCGCATTTGTAGAATTTGCAGTCCTCGATAATGCTTGGTGCATGTCTCGAGATGTTGATGCCCTTGATCTTCGGCTCATCGTTCACCAGGTCGTGAAACTCATCAAAGTTCCTTGGCGGAAGTGTGGTATTGATTTGGACGTTCTTGTCTGCGGGAACTAAATCAATCAGCTCCCGCAGAACGTCCAAATCAGTCGTGGGCTCTCCGCCTGTGAACACCACGTCTTTGATGGGATAGATATCACTGCCGAGTGTCCTGCCTATCTGAAATTTCACGTCTTCAACATTTGTGCCCAGACGATGATACGTCTCCTTGGCCGTGCAGAACGCGCAGTTGTTCCCACAGTCATAGGGCACCATCACCGTCAGGGCAAAGTTGTTGCGACCGATCTTGAATATCATGCCTTACCCTCCCCATATCCGACAGGCTTCTCAACATATACAATCAAGAATTCCTCCCGGCCATTAGCCGTGATGTCGGCCACAAAGTTGATATCAACCAGGTGGTCGAGGTTCCAGCCCATGCTCTCTCCGAGATTGCCTGAACTGTCAAGGCCGAGTTCTTCGTACCACTCGTTGACAGACGCCCAGCTGTTCTTGAGTATCCGATTATTGAGTGCCTCTACGGCAAGAAGAATTTTTTCCCTGCTCGACGTGAAGGTCTTTCCACTCAGCGGATCGAAGAACAGCTCGCTGCCGTCGTCAGCAGCCTTCTCGTCCGGCTTGACAGGCGGCTCAGGCTCTCCTGGAGCAATATACGGATTAGGAACGTTGCTGGTTATCTCCTCATAGTTGCGCTTCATGGCTTCCTGGTAGATGCTGATCTGCTCCTCGCGCTTCCTGGCCTTCCTCCGCTCCGCCTGCTGCTTCTTCTTTTCTTCGTGCCGCTTCTTCTCGGCTTTGATCTCGACCTCGTGCTCCTTTTGCTTCTCCTGCTCGTCCAGCCTCTTCATGGCGTAGCGCATCAGGTTGTTGAAGACCTTGTGGCCATTCTCACCAAGGAACCGCTTGAACAGGCAGAACGCAATACCCTCGTACAGATCAAAGGTCTCATCCTTTCCACAGACGCACTTGGTCTGGGTTCCGTCGGTAAAGATGATCTGAACAGCCTTGTCATTAAAGGTCTGGATATTGCAGATGCCAGGAATTTTGGGTGCAATGATCTTCTTAAGCAGACCTAACGACCCATCCCCGTCGATGTGCAGGTGGTAGAGCATGTCACTGGGAATATCAATGTGTACCGTCGGACGGGTGCCGATTGCTTCCTCGATGCGGAAGTTTCCTCCAGCAGCGTTGATCATACTAACGAAACGGTTAAAACGATTGCTATCCATATTAAATACCACTCCTATTATCTCATCATCGTCTTTCCACGGATACCTGCCGGAACGTCGCTCAGCACCTGCCGGGACGCAGAGACATCTAACGTTGATGTCGTCAGTGCTATCCCGAAGGAGTTGTTTCTTGTAGAAGTCCTTGTCTCGACGGTCCATCGCTTTTCGAATCTCGCCTAATGCTTCTTCGAGCTTTTTCAGTTCTTCGTTCAATTCGTTTCCCTCCTTCAAAAAATATAAAAACTGGCAGGATGTAGAGTCCCACCGGTTAGGCCTTTGATTATTCTTCTTCGTCAAAACGCTTGTGCAACGGAATGTAGCGCCTGCGGGTCCCGTTGTGGGCGCAGTTCTCCACTGCCTGGATGATGTCGTCAGCCCACACGGTGATTTTCTTGTCGGACAGGACGATTTCAACAGCGTTATAGGTGTCTTTCACCGAGTTCACTTCCATCTGAGGATAGCCCTTCTTGTCTGCACTCTCTACGACACAGTTAACCTTAATCATTGTGATTCCCTCCTGAAAATATCATTGATCGATGTTGCTTATTATTGCCGGCAGGCCCGTTGCATTATGGATAACTTGTCTGTTCGACAACCATCAGACCCGCCGGCATCTGTCCGGGTGATAACACCTTACCTCAGAATCTTCTTCATGCCGCTCCCTCCTTCTCGTCGTTGTTATCTGCAATGGGCCAGATTTTGACCCAGGGCATTCCGTAGCCGTCTTTGACTTCTACCGCATCCGGATCGATTCGCATGGATACCTTCCAGGGAAAATTCTCCCTGAGAATGTCCGAGTCCGAAGCGGCAGCGGCCAGCACCATGCATGGCGCGTAGTCACAGTCGAGCCAGATTCTGGTCCTTCCCTGACCAGACAGAACCGAAAGCCGCATCAGAAGGTTGTTCTTGAACTTCCGAAGTTTTCCATCGGGAATGGGCTTTGTCATGTTATCTGCCAGCAGCCCTGTAAATATACTGCCAAAGCTGTTGTCACCATTGTCATGAGTCACCTTGCCGGAGATCCGCTTGGCCCACCACTCGGCAGCCGTGTTGATGGCCTCATTCGGAATCTTTCTGTTCTCCATCGATGTTTCCTCCTCATTTACATCTCACGGTCTTCAATCAACCTGATGAGCTTTCTCAGGATGTTTGCCGCGTTCTCAAGTTCCTGCTTGGATGCTTCGTACTTGCCACCGCCAATACGATCTGCAATGTCTTCAAACTTTTCAGCCTGATTCTCAGCCAGATTGATGATTGCTACAGCATCACCGATCTTCATCTGTCTTCTCCTTTCCTGTGCTCAGCATTGTACTCCGCAAGAAGCTCCTCATCCCTAAGTTTAGAGCCCATGCGCCTCACCATGCTCTGCTCTCCGGCTTTAAAGCCCTTATTCCACTCTTTGTGAAGCTTATCGTCCCAATTCTTCGGCTTCGGCTCGTTCGGAGGATTGCGCTGGGCCATGAATCCTCCTATCCACAAACCCATGATGAAGAACTCCATGAGAACGATCATCCACATGAATGCCTGCATATCGGTCATTCTCTCCACTTCCTCCTGTACTTCTTCATATCCGAGTCAGACAACGCAACCACATAGCCGAAGCCCAGCGCCACGAAGGCAACCAGGCTTACGACAAATTCAAATGTGCTTAGTCCAAATATCATTCAGACTTCCTCCAGTCTCGGCATCTTAAGAACGTAACCTCCGGATTGGCTTTGGACGATCGTCACTCCATCCAAACTCCTCCAGCACCACTTTTCCTGGGGCCATTCCGTTGGCTGCCTTGTGATGGTGTAGTAGTATTTCAGAGTGGCGAATCCACAGGCGTTAATCCGTGCGCTAACCATGTCCAGAGCTTCTTCCGCCTTTTGACGCGTCGGAAACACCAGGTCTGTATTCCCGGCAAGAGTATTGCGATTCAACACTGCCTCGTCACCGTCTCTTGCCGGTCGAATGCTGCTGTATTCCAGTCTGCGAATCGACGATGTGCCACGGCTCCTGGTCACGCGATCACTCTTCTTGTCGTTGTACAACGCCATGTGCAGAAGATCCTCGGCCCCTCGCTTGAGACCGGGGATCAGCACGTCAAATATCAAGTAAGTCTTGATGTCATTAGCATCCACCGCAATGAACGCGTCGGCAATGCGTTTCATCAAAGACTTCTTCTCAGGCTTTATGTCTCCTTCCAGAACTTTTTCAGGTTCTGAATCAGCAGCTCCGGGTGAACTTGCCTTTCGAATTCTTCCGGGAGCACGTATCGATGAGTAACTGCTGTTTCCTGGAAAGTCCGTCTCGGAAATATCAAGCTTCTTGCGCTCTGCCATCAGGAATCACCTCGGTTCTTGATAGGCCATTCAAAGCCGAAATCAGACCGCTTGATCTTGCACTGGGGCTCGCCGTCCTTCCAGAACACGATGCCCTCGATCTCATTGCCTTTCAGAAAATCACGAATGCCCTCGAAGGTTCTGTCAAGGTCATGAATCACCATCTTGCCATGAGGCACGAGATGATCACTTCCAAGCCTATACGGGTTTCCGTTGAAATGCTGTCCGATTGCTTCATAGGTTCCATCTTCGAGTTCAATCCTATCACCATATAGATCTTCAGAGTTCTCGAGAGCATTCATGAACCAATTGTCAGCCGGGTTGTTCTCGTCTACCAAAACCCAGTGAGGCCAATGACCGGTTACGGGATCAGGCTTGCTACACGGAATAGCCCCCTCAGGAGGAATCTTCATATTCCCACGCTTGTCCTTCTTGGCATCGTACCGCTTGTAGAATTTACCGTCGATAATCGCGCAGCACGCTCCGTCGATTTTCACGGTAGGCGTGCCCTCGCCCTTGAGAACCCACTCGAAGCCTGGAGTCACATCGGGCAGCACTTTGACTACCCGATGGTTCTCAAACTCCCGGACAAACAGCGTCGGTATCTTTTTCATTACTTAGCCTCCTCGTTTGCCTGCTGCAGCCTCTGCATGCGGTCGGCGATGCTGTCGATGGAGAGGTTGACGCAATTGGAATACTGTCCGCCGACATACAGCCCGGTCAACGCTCCGCCAGCAATGATACTGTACCGCTCGATTTTGGGCGCATTGGAATCGCGAGTGATGTACGCAGCCGTCGCACCGAAGAACGCTCCAACACAGAACTTGATCAGACCCCCGACGATCTCCTTCACGGCATTGGTCTTCTTCTCCTGAATATCATTGCTGTTCATTACTTTTCCTCCTTATCTTGCTTCATAAAGTCTTCTCCGAAGTAGTAGTTGTTTGTCGTGATGGTGATCGTGCTGCAGCTGGGCAGGCCAGGAATCTTGGGCATATTCGCCATGCTGTCTGCGTGCTTCTTGAACAGCATCGCACCAAATATCATTCCGCCAATGCCCAGCAGGGTTGGTAGTATGTCAAAAGCCGCGCCCTGCACCTCTTCCTTCACGGCACTGGAAGCGGATTTCGCCATCCGATTGGTTAATTTCTCGAGCATTTTCATACGCAATGCTCCTTTCATCGTCAGCTGATGTAAGAAAAAAAATGAGGAGGACTGCTCAATGTCAGCCCTCCCGATCTTCCGAGGAATATCACTCCTCGGGGGTGGTCGAAGACTCAGTGGGAATGTCCACGTATTCTACCGTGGAGTTCGTCTGCTCGTCGTCCTTCGGCGGCTCCGGAATCTGGGGAACCGGATCGGGGACAGCCGGAATCGTCGGCCGCATACTCTCGGCCAGCTTGTAGCCAAGATAGCCTCCTCCGACAGTGCCTCCGAACGCAAAGAGCGCATGCGTCCACGGACTGGCCTTCACAGCCTTCCATCCGTTGGACACAGCGGCTCCTGCGCGCTTGAGGCCTGCCATGAAGATGTTATCCTTCTTCTGAGCCGGTGCCTGCGGGGCGTTTCCGTTGCCCTGGTTGTTGGTTCCATTCGTATTCTGAGTCGTGTTCTGCTTGTTCGTCGTGTCAGACATCATCGATCTCTCCTTTTTCTCGAATTATTAGAACTTCCCAAGTTCTTCATCATACGTCTTGTTTTCTTCGCGAGCTTTCTGCGCATTCGAACGAGCCTCACGCCAACGGCATCCAGCCCGCAGACCGCCATCGCATAGCCCACCTGCAACATCTCCAGTGGCTTCGGTGTCGGCTTCTTCTTGCGGAGATACTTGACTTTGCTCTCAGCCATGGCCAGTTTGATTTTTTCATTGTGGCTCACACGCATAATGTTATAGTCCCGCTCCATGTTCTTGATGTCCTCAACTGTCCTCTTCTGGGTGTGCTTTCCCTCGTGGACAAAATTGGTCTCTATGATGTCAGCGATTGCCGCATCCCCACGCTTGATCACCACAACGGCTCCGTTCGTAATCATTTCAATGCTCCTCTCACTAATTCAATTCTCTTGCTACAGGCGGCGTGCAGAATACCACCAGTATGGCGTGCTGGTTGTCCATCGTCGTGTTGATACAACGAATGTCAATCACGTCGTCCTTGCCGCCCAATCCTTCGTTCGGCCAGCCATATCCTTCGCCAAAATCGGTTTGAGATATGCCCAAATACCGGTACAGGTCGTTCAGGGTCAGAAATTCTCCTTCAATATACCGGTCGTTCAGTTGATCCACTGCCTTGTCAATGGCATCCTCACAGGAATAGAACATTCGTCCCGAAAACTCGTCGAAGCATAGCATCGTTCCTTTTCCTGTCCATTCGATACACGGCCCTTCCCAGGGAGCAATATCATTCGGCCTGCCAGCTTTCTCAGACTTATCGGCCTCTTTCGTACCCGGAAGCGCCATCTTTCCATTCTTATGAGCCATGTAGGCGCATCCTGCTGCAAGCGCGGCAATCTCTTTGTCAGCCATATACACGGGCTTCAGTATGCAAAAAGACGTTGCAACCCCTGATGCAATCGCTGGGGCATAGGCCAGCAGCTTCTTCTTTGGGTCTGTTTCCTGCTCAGCTTTCTTGCTGCACTTCACTGAGAGCCACGACGTGATCCCCACGCCCGCAACACCCAACCAGCTTAGTGCCAGTCGGATCAGTCTCACATTCATTTTCATTCCTCCTGA
>Ga0326513_10001918_pt1 | contig 15607 bp, 16 predicted proteins | sample 2_2465_0518_D_FD_203654 | JGI IMG/M metagenome (GOLD analysis project Ga0326513, IMG submission 203654) | Bovine rumen microbial communities from UC Davis, California, United States - 2_2465_0518 | ecosystem: Host-associated > Mammals > Digestive system > Stomach > Rumen | place: USA... | reverse complement strand
GTTCTTCAAAAGCTAGTTGATACCGGTAACACAGTTGTGGTTATTGAGCATAACCTTGATTTAATCAAAACTGCCGACCATATTATTGACCTTGGCCCTGAGGGTGGCGATAGAGGTGGTACTCTTGTTGCTACAGGTACTCCTGAACAAGTAGCTAAAGTTAAGGAAAGTTATACCGGTCAGTATCTAAAGAAAATGTTAGAGTGATTTTAATTTTAAAATGGTTATTATTTTAGAATAATTTATGTTAGAATAATTTTAGCATTATAATAATCTTAATATCATTTAAACTTTTGTAGGGTTGTATTAATACAATCCTACATTTTTTATTTTCATTTTGTTAAGACAGTTATATAAGCTTGTTTTTAATTTTGATTGCGCTAATCTAAAAACCCTTTAACAAATTAGGGTTTTTCAATTTTGTCTGTGGGTAAAGGTAAATTTGTTTTTTAGCTTTTATTGTGGTTAAAGAAAAGTATATTTTTTATTTAATATAAAGGAAAATTAGAAAAAATATATTACCTAACATTATTACAAAAGTTTGGCTTACAGTTGTAGGGTCCAACATTGTTGGACCGAGCAAATCAGCCTCTTTATTGGTATATTGTCCTATGTAGTAAATTATAATTTTTAGTTTCTACATAGGACTAAGTCACATAAAACATTTTACTATTAAACGGGCGAACACTGTTCGCCCCTACGACTGTGAGCCATAATATGATATAAAAATCGGTACTGTTTATTCTACAAAATATTGTTATATTATTAATTGTGCAATAACTTGGTATAAAAGAGAGAAAGGACATAGTATACACTTTTTAGTATTTAAACATCCCCACAAACACAAATTTATAAAACTAACTTATTTTTACCCACAAACAAAATAAAACACAAATTAAAAAACTTAATATTCCGTAAAAGAAAAACCTATCTTATCGCTAAGTTAGGTTTTGTTAATTTATAAAATTATTTTGATAAAAATCATAAAATAAATGTAGATTTTCAGGGCTTTTCTAGTATGTTACAAGTCTTTACATAAAGAATGAACTGTGTTATAATAATGTGTAATTTATAGTATAGTATAACTATTAGTATGTCATAATGTCATACTGGAATTATAGATAGTATTAAGGAGTAGGAAAATGTCAGTAAAAGTAACTTTGTTAACCCATACACCAAATCCTGAGCAAGTTGTGGCTATGGCTGCAAAACTTTGTTATTCACCATCCGGTATTGAAGATTTGAGAGATGGTTTAACAGAGGAAAAAACTACTTCTTTCTTAAATATGCTTAGCGATTTAGGTCATGGTAGCCCAACAGAACATGTATCATTTACTTTCGGAATTGAGGGTATCTCAAGAGCTTGTTCTCATCAGTTGGTACGCCATAGAATTGCATCATACAGTCAGCAGTCACAGAGATATGTTGACGGTACTTCTTTTGAATTTGTAACACCACCTGAAATCAAGAGTTGTCCTGAGGCTTATGAAGAATACAAAAAGGTAATTGATTTACAGAGTGATGCTTACAGTAAAATTCGTGATGCACTTGTTGTTAAGTACATTAAAGAATTTAAAGGTGAAGAACTATCCGGTACAAATGATGAAATAATTAATTCTTTTAAAGAAGAAAACAAAAGACAGTGCAACGCTTTCATTAAGAAAGCGAATGAAGATGCAAGATTTGTACTTCCAAATGCTTGTACTACAAAGATTGTTTGTACTTTCAATGCTCGTTCACTTCACAACTTCTTTGCTCACCGTTGTTGTAACAGAGCTCAGTGGGAAATTAGAGAAGTAGCTGAACAAATGTTACTGCAATGTCTAGAGGTTGCCCCAACACTATTTAAAAATTGTGGTCCATCTTGTCTGTTTGGTCCTTGTCCTGAGGGCAAAATGAGTTGTGGCAAAATGAAAGAAATGAGAGAGAAGTATGGCAGGTAAGATTATTGTAATTGAAGGTCTTGACGGTAGTGGTAAAGCTACCCAAACTGACCTTTTATATAAAAAGCTATTGTCTGAAGGAAAGAATGTTAAGAAACTTACTTTCCCTTGTTATGATAGCGACAGCTCAGCACTGGTAAAAATGTACCTTGGTGGTGAACTTGGTGATGACCCTAACTTGGTAAATCCATATACTGCATCAGCTTTTTATGCAGTTGATAGGGTAGCCTCATTCTTAAAGGATTGGAAAAATGACTATGACAATGGCACAATCTTTCTTTGTGACAGATATAGTACATCAAATCCGATTTATCAGTTAAGTAAATTAAATGAAAATGAGTATGATGAATATTTAGAATGGCTCAATGATTTTGAGCATATTAAGTTGGAAATACCTGCACCTGACTTTGTGCTTTACTTAAATATGCCAATAGAAGTTAGCCAGAAATTAATGGCTAAAAGATATAACGGTGACGAAAATAGAAAGGATATTCACGAAAAGAATATTTCTTTTTTAGAAAAATGTCATTCATCGGCTAAGTATTGTGCAGACAAACTTGGTTGGGAAGTTGTTGATTGTGCTTTTAACGGTGAACCAAGGTCTATTGAAGAAATTTCTAATGAGGTATATTCCAAAGTAAAAGGAAAAGTATAAGGATATTTATGTTAGAATTCAGGAAACCAAAAATTGAAGATAAAGAAAAGTATCAAAATGCTTTAGACAAAACTAATTTTATGGATGGTGAATGTTCATTTGCCAATACTTATATGTGGAGTGAACATTACGATACAAGAATAGCTTTTAAGAATGACTTTGTTTTTAGATGTTATTTTGAAGATGACAAACCTGTTGGCTACACAATTCCATTTGGTGGAGAAGATTTAAAGTGGGCAGTAGAAGAAATTTTGCAAGATGCAAAGGATAGAAATGCTACAGAATTTGAACTTGGTTTGTTAACAGAAGAAGTTAAGGAAAAGCTGGAAACATTGTTCCCAAATAAATTTGAATTTACTGAAAATAGGGATGATGCAGATTATATTTATTTGCAAGAGGATTTAGCAAATCTTTCCGGCAAGAAATATCATGGTAAGAGAAACCATATCAGTCAGTTCAAAAGAGCAAATCCCGATTATGTTTATGAACCATTAACAAGGGAGCATTATTCCGATGCACTTTTAATTGCTGCTAAGTGGGCATCCGATAGAAATGAAATTGATGGTGAAGAATATGGTGCTGATTATGTGGCAATAGAGGATTGTTTCTTACATTTCCATGAACTTGATTTGTTTGGTGGCATTATCTATGTTGACAACAAAGCTGTTGCAATGACAGTTGCATCAAAAATTCGTGACGGTATATGTGATGTTCATTTTGAAAAATCTATAATTGACAACGGTTATCCGGTAATTAATAATGAATTTGTTAAGACACTAACTGATTTTAAATATATAAACAGAGAAGAAGATATGGGACTTGAGGACTTAAGAAAAAGTAAATTGTCCTATAAGCCAAATATAATTTTAATGAAATATAACGCAAAGGTTAAACAATGATTGAATATTCTAAAGGCTCAATGGCTGACTTAAAAGAACTGAAAACACTTTGGATTGCATCATTTAACGATACACTAAAAGGTTTCAAAACTTTTATGAAAAACAACAAAAACAAAATGAGAATTTATGTAGCAAAAGACGGTAATCGTACTGTTGCTATGTTGTATCATATTCCTTGTAAATTTCTTGAGTATAAGGCACATTACCTTTATGGTGCTGCTACTGAAAGTAAGTATAGAAACAGAGGAATAATGAAAAATCTTATTGATTTTAGTTTAGAAGATGCCAAAACTTTAGGTGAAGAATTTTCTTTCTTATATCCTGCTGATGACCACCTATACGGTTATTACTATTCACTTGGTTATGAGAGAAATTGCTTTAGAAAACAAGCTACTGTTTCTAGGGATAAGCTAATGCATATTGCAGAATACAGTCCCTTTTGTATGTCACTTAGTGTAACCGGTATGGGTAAGCTAAGAGAAAATTATCTAAAGGGAAACTCATTGCAGTTTAGCCAAGATTATATAAAATATTCTGTTGCCAATGTTAAGAATTATGGTGGTTATGTAATTTGTAGTGGTGACGGTTATTGCTTTGTTGATGAAGATGAGTACAAGAAATGTGTTGTATCGGAACTTTTTGCCAAGGAAGATGATATTTTTCCTTTGCTTGGTGAAATGTTAAAAGAGTCCGATGCCGATACATTTGTGTTTAATTATTCACCAACATTAAATATATTTGATAATGAAGAAATTGTACCGGATGGAATGGTAAAATTTCTGGGTAATACAAAAGTAAATGAAGCCTATATCGGACTTCGCAATTTGTAAAGGAGATTATTATGGTATATGTTTTTATGGCAGATGGCTGTGAGGAAATTGAAGCACTTGCACCTGTAGATATGCTACGCAGAGGTGGTGTTGAAGTAACAACTGTTGGTGTTACAGGAAAAACTGTTACAGGCAGTCATAATATTTCTGTTAATACAGATATTTCTTTAGAAGAAGTAAACCTAGGTGATATGGAGGCTGTTGTTCTTCCGGGTGGTATGCCGGGTACACTTAACCTTGAAAAGAATGAAAAGGTACAAGAGATTGTTGAGTATGCTTATGATAAGAAGTTACTTATCTGTGCTATTTGTGCTGCACCGTCAATCCTAGGCCATAAGGGTTACTTAAAGGATAAGAAAGCTACTTGTTTCCCGGGTTTTGAGGACTCATTTGACGGTGGCGAATATACCGGTGAAGTAGTTACTGCTTGTGATAACATTATTACAGGCAAAGGCTGTGGTGCAGGTATTTATTTTGGTCTTGAAATTCTAAAGAATATTAAAGGCGAAGAAACTATGAAAAAGGTGTTTGATTCATTACAATGTCCCAACTAACTAAAGATGAAATGAGAAAAAGTCTTAAGAAAATAAGACAGAGTATCACCGGAGAAAAGAAAAAAGATTATGACCTTGAAATTACTTGCAGATTCCTTATGACTGAGGAATATAACAAGGCTGATACTGTCCTTTGTTATGCAGGTACTAAGGATGAAATAGATACAAGGTATCTTATTTATGCTGCTTTAGCTAACCACAAGAGAGTAGGACTTCCTCGTTGTAATGGGGATATTCTTGACTTTTATTATGTTAGAGGTCTTGATGACCTAATGGTTGGTTCATTTGGTATTATGGAACCTGATGTTAGAAAATGCAGTAGAATACTTGATTTTAGAAATAGTGTCCTTGTTGTGCCGGGTTTGGGATTTAGTCCCGATGGCAAGAGAATTGGCTATGGCAGAGGATATTATGATAGATTTATTTCCCATTATAATGGGAAAGTTGTTGGTATGTGCTACCATCAGCAAGTGAAAATGAATATTCCTGTGGAAGAAACTGATGAAAATATCAATGTTTTAATCACAGAGCAATATACCAGAAACATCTGATTGAAGGTGCAATATGAGTAATAATAATTTTGAAAATGAAGAGCTAAGACTTAAGAAAGAAAGAGAAAAAAAGGTAGCTTCTTTCCATCTACATATTGATGAAGATGAGCTTGACAGACCTTATCATAAAAGGGAAGAAAGACCAAGAAGACAAAGAGCAGAGAGAGAACCTATGCCAAGGCTGACTGATAGTCAAGAGCTTAATTCCTTTAGTGGTGGCAAAACCAGAGCTGAAGTAGAAAAAGATATGAAGAAAGCTGACAAGAAACATCAGAAAGAAGCCAAGAAAAGGGAAAAGCGTAAGTCTAAGAAGAATAAGCGTATCTTTACAATTATTTGGCTTGTAATGGTCATTATGGCAGGTGTAGTTCTTTCTAAATATATGCTAACAGGTGTAGATGACCTACTTGCTATTTCTCGACCTGAAGCAAATGAAGTTACTGTTAAAATCTCAAAGACAGATACATTTGATGATGTAATTGATAAGCTATATGATAAAGGTGTTATCAAGGATAAGAAGTTCTTTAAGTTCTATGGTAGTATGAAACATGTTGATAAGTACCTTGAACATGGTACTATTAAGCTAAAGACTAACCAAGACTATGAGGCTATTATTAATACTTTGGAAAGTCCATACGAAAATGTTAAGTCTGTTGAAGTACAGATTACAGAAGGTATGAACATTAACGAAATTGCCAACAAACTTGTTAAGAAGAAAGTTCTTTCTGATAAGGATGAGTTCCTAAGCCTATGTAACAGTGATCAGTTTGATGATGATTATGCTTTCCTAAAAGTTCTGGGTAAGGCTAAGTCAAATGGTAGATACTATAAGCTGGAAGGTTACCTGTATCCTGATACATATACTTTCTATGAAAACGAAGACCCTTCACTAACTGTTAGTAGAATGTTAAGTAACTTTGCTGAAAAGAATGTTAATACTCTAAGCAAGGCTGACGGTTATTCTAAGAAAGTTTCTGTTGAAGATAGAGCAGAAGATACAGGTTATACATTTGACCAGATTATGACTATTGCTTCACTAATTCAAGCAGAAGCTGCCGATAAGGACGATATGTACAATGTAAGTTCTGTTATTCATAACAGACTTGATTCCGGTAATGCATCTGAATTTGCAAAGCTGGGTCTTGACTCTACAATTTACTATCCTTATCGTGATGCAAAGCATGTACCTGCATCTAAGGGTGGCAAAAAGTATAGCAGTAAATACAACACATATAAGATTAAGGGACTACCAAGTGGCCCAATCTGTAACCCAAGTTCAGAGGCTATTGAAGCTGCTATTTATCCAAATAGCACAAGCTACTACTACTTCTGTCACGATACTAAGACAGGACAGGCTTACTATGCTTCTACAGCAGAAGAACATGAATATAATCTATCTATAAGTGGTAACAAATAATGAGTAATATTGAAATTAAAAGACCGGAAATTTTAGCTCCTGCCGGAGATATGGAGTGTATAAAGAATTCACTAAAGTTTGGTGCAGATGCAGTTTATCTTGCCGGTAAACAGTTTGGTATGCGTACTGCATCTAAAAACTTTGACAATGATGAACTTAAGAAAGCAGTAGAACTTGCTCATTCTTATGGCAGTAAACTTTATGTAACTTGCAACACTTTACCTAGAAATAACGAAATGGCAGTACTACCTGATTTCCTTAGTTATGCTGATGAAATCGGTGTTGATGCTTTTATTATTGCAGACCTAGGTGTGTTTGAACTTGCTAAGAAATATGCACCGAATGTTGAAAGACATATTTCAACTCAAGCTGGTATTGTAAACAGCGATACTGCAAATGCTTGGTACAATATGGGTGCAAGTAGAGTTGTTCTTGCAAGAGAAATGACTTTTGATGATATTGTTGATATTAGAGCAAAGATTCCTAAGGAACTTGAGATTGAATGTTTTGTACATGGTGCAATGTGTGTTTCATTCTCAGGCAGATGTTTAATCAGCAGTTACCTAACAGGCAGAGATGCGAACCGTGGTGACTGTGCTCAGCCTTGCAGATGGAAGTACCATCTTTATGAAGAGAATAGGGAAGGTCAGTTCTTCCCTGTAGAAGAGGCTGATGGAGGCACATATCTATATAACAGTAGAGATATGTGTATGATTGAGCATATTCCTGAACTTGTTGAAAGTGGAATTTCTTCTTTAAAAATTGAGGGTAGAGCAAAGAGTGCTTACTACTGTGCAGTTACTACCAATGCATATCGTCATGCAGTAAATGACTATATGAAGGAAAGAGAGAACTACACTCTAAAGCCTTGGATTAAAGAAGAACTTGAAAAAATCAGCCATAGAGAATACAATACAGGTTTTTACCTTGGTAAAGAACCGGGACAAGTTACTTCAAACGGTGGCTATATCAGACATTATGATGTTGTGGCAGTTTGTGAAAGTAATGAGGGTAATGTGTCAAATATCACTCAGAGAAACAAATTCTTTGTTGGTGATACACTTGATGTACTACCACCATCCGGTATTCCGTTTACAACAGTTTGTAAGGAACTAAAGAATAAATACGGTGTAGCAGTAGACAGTGCACCTCACGCAATGGAAGAACTGATTATGACTACAGATAAAGAAATTCCACCATCTTCTGTAATTCGTAAAAAGCGTTCTTGACAAACTATTTTTGCTGGTTTATAATACTAAAAGAATATGAAAAAGCCGTGAGTAGGAAGAATGTAAAATGTTCTTTTTTAGAGAGAGTAGGGTTGGTGAAACTACTTAAAGAATTTTTACAGGGCCAACCTATTAGCTCTGTGTGATGAACACAGCGTATCTCTGCGTTAAAGAGTCCGAGAGGGAGAGCATTATTGCACTTCAACTAGGGTGGTACCACAGGAATTATCCTGCCCCTAATTTTTAGGGGCAGGTTTTTTATTTTTCATAAACAATTATTTTTTATATTAATTAAGGAGAGAAAACAATGCAGTGGACTGGTCTTAATGAGTTAAGAGAAAAATTCTTATCATTTATGGAATCAAAGGGTTGTCTAAGACTTCCTTCATTCCCACTAATTCCAAAGGATGACAAAAGCTTACTACTAATCAACAGTGGTATGGCTCCAATGAAAAAATATTTTACAGGTGAAGTTACACCTCCTAAGACAAGAGTTACTACTTGTCAGAAGTGTATCCGTACTCCTGATATTGAAGAAGTAGGTATCACAGACCGTCACGGTACTTACTTTGAAATGCTAGGTAACTTCTCATTCGGTGATTACTTTAAGAGAGAAGCTACTGCTTGGGCATGGGAATTCTTTACAAAGGTTCTTGAAATTCCTGCAGAAAAGCTATATATTTCAGTTTATCAAGATGATGATGAAGCATTTGATATTTGGACTAAAGAAGTAGGTGTTGACCCTAGCCATATGGTTAGACTAGGCAAGGCTGATAACTTCTGGGAACATGGTAGTGGTCCTTGTGGTCCTTGTTCTGAAATCTATTACGATAGAGGGGAAGAACACGGTTGTGGTAAACCTGACTGTGGTGTTGGTTGTGAATGTGACAGATTTATGGAAGTTTGGAACTTAGTATTTACTCAGTTTGATAATGACGGTCACGATAACTACACTCCACTTGATCATCCAAATATTGATACAGGTATGGGCCTTGAAAGACTTGCTTGTGTAATGCAGGGTGTTGACAACCTATTCCTAGTTGATACTGTACAGAACATTATGAAGCATATTTCTTCAATTGTTGGTGTTAACTATGGTGAAGACCCTAAGACAGATATTTCACTTAGAGTTATTACTGACCATATCCGTTCTACAACATTTATGATTGGTGACGGCGTTATGCCATCAAATGAAGGTAGAGGTTATGTTCTAAGAAGACTACTTAGAAGAGCAGCTCGTCATGGTAGAATTCTTGGTTACACAGACCCATTCCTATATAAAGTTGCCGATACTGTTATTAAAGAAAACGAAAGTGCTTACCCTGAACTTCGTGATAAGCGTGACTTTATTGTTAAGGTTATTGAAGCTGAGGAAGATTCTTTCAGCAAGACAGTTAAGCAAGGTATGCAGATGCTTGAAGATATTATTGCTAAAGCAGATAGCAAGGTTCTTTCCGGTGATGATGCATTTAAGCTAAACGATACATTCGGTTTCCCAATTGATTTAATTAAGGAAATTGTTTCTGAAAATGAAATGTCAGTTGATATTGAAAGATTCCAGGAACTTCTACAAGAACAGAAAGACCGTTCAAGAGATGCTCACAAAAATGCCGGTGCTGAGGCTTGGCTATCAGATAGCATTGATTTTTCTGATGTTGACAAGACAGAATTTAAGGGCTATAAGGTAACTTCTTGTGAAAGCAAGATTGTTGCTATGGTTAAAGACGGTGAGAGAGTAAAGGCTCTTACTGAAGGTGAAGAAGGTCTTATCATTCTAAACAGAACTCCTTTCTATGCTGAAAGTGGTGGTCAGATTGGTGATACAGGTGTATTAGTTGCAGACAACACAGTTGTTACTGTAAATGACACAACTAAGGATGCATCAGGTATCTTTATGCACACAGTAAAGGTAGAAAAGGGTGTTGTTGCAGTTGATGACACTGTATTTGCTAAGGTTGACAGTAAGAGAAGAATGAACATTACTCGTAACCATACAGCAGCTCACTTACTACAGGCAGCTTTAAGAGAAGTTCTTGGTACTCATGTTGAACAGGCAGGTCAGTTAGTTTCTGATGATTACTTTAGATTTGACTTTACTCACTATGAAGCTATGACTGATGATGAACTTGAAAAGGTTGAAAACCTAGTTAACGAAAAAATCCTAGATCAGCTAGATGTTGTTTCTGAAGAAATGGACATTGAAGAAGCTAAGAAGCTAGGTGCTATGATGCTATTCGGTGAAAAGTATGGTGACAGAGTTAGAGTAGTAAACGCAGGTGACTTCTCAATTGAATTCTGTGGTGGTACTCATGTTACTAATACTGCTAACATTGGTCTATTCAAGATTAAGTCTGAAAGCTCAGTAGCTTCCGGTGTTAGAAGAATTGAAGCCGTTACAGGTGAGGGTGTTCTAAATTATCTAAACAGTGTTCTATTTGTTGTTAACAAGTGTACTGAAGCACTAAGAATTAACAACCCTAAGGAACTAGTACAGGGTAGTATCCGTATTGCTGAAGAAATGAAAGCAAAGGATAAGAAGATTGAAGAACTAAATCAGAAACTTGCTAAGAATGCAACAGAAGCAGTATTTAAGAATGCTAAGAGATACAAGGGTATCCGTATTATCTCAGTTGCTATTAACGGTGCAACAGTTGACCTACTTCGTGATATGTCATCTAGAGCAGTAGATACTGACCCAACAACAGTTATTGTTCTTGCAAGTATCAACGGTGACAAGGTAACATTTATCTGTGGTTGTGGTAAAGATGCAGTAGCAAACGGTCTAAAGGCCGGTGATATTGTTCGTAAGGTTGCTCAAATCGCTGGTGGTAACGGTGGTGGTAAGCCAAGTATGGCTATGGCCGGTGCTAAGGATGTTACTAAGGTTGATGACGCAATTATTGCAGTTGAAGGCATCGTTAAGGAAATGGCAGATTCTCTAGGCCTAGAGGACTAATATTTTAATTATTCAATTCTGTTTAGACTTAATTTTGGTAATGAATTGTTGTTATTGTTATAATGAAATTCAACAAATTTAAATCTTTCAGTTTTATTGTGAGTTAATTAAAACTTAATAAATAATATAAAAAAGTAGCAGATAAATTAAAAAATCTGCTACTTTTGCTTTTGTGTTGTATTAAGTTAAAAATATGGTATATTATAAAACCACTAAATAAAGATTATTTTTCTATATACTCGTGAGGTGTAGGAGTATAATCCTTTGTGTAGTATTTTTCATATTTAGAATTTTTTGTTTCAATGACATTTTCACTATCAACATAATCCTCAATAGGCTCTTCAGAAATAGCATCAAACAAAATTTTCTCTAAATGTTCAAACTCAGAGTTATCATCAAAACAACAAAGCACAAAAGCGTTTCTAACATATCCGGCACTATTAGCCATTAATTCATAATCAAAATAATAACCATAGTGTTCTACAAATAATGCAATCATCATTACTGTTGTTCTGGTGTTGCCCTCTCTAAAAGGGTGAACTTGCCATATAGTCGGAAATAAATGGGCAATATTTTCTGCAAATTCTTTATGATTTAAACTATGCCAATCTACTTTATTTATTTTATTCCAACAATTATTTAAATCTTTATCTATTGCGTCCCAATTAGAGTACCAAACACTCTTACCTACAAGAATAGGTTCACTTTTTCTAACATTAATTTCTCTGTACTTTCCTGCCCAATCATATACATCGCCAAATAATATTTTATGAAGTTCACAAAAACCTTTAGCAGAAAAGTCAGAAAAACCACTATTATATAAAAGTGTCATTCTTGTTCTAACCATCATTGATTCAGCAACATCTAAATCTTTTTCATTAGTAATTCCCAATTTATTTTTTAGTGTATTACTATTTTCTTGTAAGTAAATATCGTATTTATTCATATTATGCCTTTGTACAAATTGATAACATCATAGAAGTAAGTTGTTCATCAGTCAATTTACCATCAGACCATTTTTTTAAAATTTCCTCTGCATTTTTTGGAATATTAACACCCTCAATACTATTGATTGCAGAGGCAATTTTTACTGCTCTTTTTCTTTTTTCAATGTCAATATTTTTCATACATATCACCTTAGTATATATTGTAACCAACGAAAGAAGAATAGTCAAGAAATATAAAATGATATTGATGAAGAAAAATACTTATAAAGACGAGATATTAATATTGTGTTTAATTCTATATAAGTGTTATAATAACATAAAAATAAAAGACAAAAGAAAAAGACCAGAGTAAAAACTCTGGTCAGTACTTTCGTTTAAGTTATCTATTAAATTAGACTGCTCTTGTAACCTTACCTGAACGTAAGCAACGGGTGCAAGCGTAAACACGCTTAGGCTGACCGTCAACAATAGCCTTAACTCTCTGTACATTAGGCTTCCAAGTTCTGTTAGATCTTCTATGTGAGTGAGATACCTTAATACCAAAAGTAACGCCTTTACCGCAGAAATCACACTTTGCCATGTGTCTGCACCTCCTTAGCAATTTAAATAGTCGTTTTACATTTAGCAACTATGATATAATAACAGATATTTCTTGATTTTGCAAGTGTTTTTTGAAAATAAATTATTTTTATATTGAATAATATTGAAAAAATCAACACTTCTCAACGGAAATGTACAGAAAAATAATTATTTTGTAATATTCCTGTAATTTTTCTTTAATAACCTTGTAATTTTTCTATATATAAGCTATAATAAAATGAATATTAAATTGAAAATAGGTGAATTTATGTTAAGTGAACTAATCTCTGCTTTTCGTGGAGGTCAAGTTGATTTTCAGTCAATTGTAATTCAGCTTTTGGCACTACTTGTAATTATCTTTCTTGTGCTACCTTTCCATGAATGGGCTCACGCATTTACTGCACTAAAACTAGGTGATACTTCTGTAAAATACAGAGGTAGACTTTCCTTTAATCCACTTGCACATATAGATGTAATGGGTTCAATTTGTCTATTATGCTTTGGTTTTGGTTGGGCAAAACCTGTACCAATTGATCCTCGTAATTTTAAGAATGAAAAGACAGGTATGGCTATTACTGCCTTGGCAGGACCTGTTGCAAACTTAATTGCAGCCCTTGTAGGTGACCTTATTTTCTTTGCTATCGGAGCATTTGCACCATCATTCTTTATGACTACTGTTGGTGGTTATATCGGTTATTTCCTAAGATATTATGTAATGATTAATGTATATCTTGCAGTATTTAACCTAGTGCCAATCCCACCACTTGACGGTTCAAAAATTCTATTTGTATTTTTACCGGACAGAATTGTTTATAAATTCTATCAGTATGAAAGATATATTATGTTTGCACTATTTGCTTTGCTATGGATGGGATTCCTATCAACTCCACTTGCATATTTAAGTAATTTTGTACAGAACGGTATTGACTTTATTGCCAAGTTACCTTTCTTGTGGGCATTCTAACTATGGCAGAAAATAATTTAATGGTGAATACACCTGAGAATAACGAAAATCAAAAGTTTCAGTACCATACAGAGGTTTTTGACGGACCACTTGATTTATTGCTGACTCTTATTGCAAAGAATAAGATTGACATTTGTGATATTGTTATTTCTGACTTAATAGACCAGTATCTTGAACAAATCAAGATTATGGAAGAAAACGAAATGGATATTGAGTCTGAATTTTTACAAATGGCAAGTAGGCTTGTTCATATTAAGTCGGTAATGCTACTTCCTAAGTATGAAGAAGAGGCTGAGGAACTTCAAAAAGAACTTACAGGACAGCTGATTGAATATAAATTGTGTAAAGAGATTGCACAGAAACTTGCACCTATGGTTTGTTTTGATTATTATTCAAAAGAACCTAGTAAGATGAATTTTGATATGACTTATAACAGAAGTCATGACCCTAACGATATGGTAAAGGCATATATCTCAGCAGTTGGTAGAGGTAAAGCAAAGCTACCACCACCTAAAGATGCTTTTTCAGGTATTGTCAGCAGAAAGATTGTTTCTGTTTCATCCAAGATTATTACCGTAATGAGAAAGCTATATAAAGGAAAAACTGTAAAGTACAGTTCACTTTTTGAGGCTGCTGAAGGCAGAAGTGACCTTGTAGCAACATTCCTTGCAGTTCTTGAACTTGTAAAAGGCAAGAGAGTAAGGGTTGAGGGTGACGGTGATAATGCTGAAGTAAAAATGATTTAATTCTTTTGAGGAATAATATATGAGTAATGAAGAAATGAAAAGAGCTATGGAGGCAATACTTTTTGCTGCCGGTGAGTCGGTAGAAATTACAAGAATTGCCCAGTCCCTTGAAATAACTCCTAAAAAAGCAGAAGGTCTTTTGGAAGAACTTAAAGAAGAATTTAATTCTCAAAATCATGGCTTTAAGCTGATGAGATACAAGGACAACTTTCAGTTTGTAACCCATAAGGAGTTTGGAGAACAAATAAGAACAGTTATGGACTTAAGCAGAAAGAAACCACTTTCCGGTGCTGCAATGGAAGTTCTGTCTGTTATTGCATATAATCAACCTGTAACTAAAGCATTTGTTGAGCAAATTCGTGGTGTTGATTGTTCCGGTGTAATCGGTTCACTGACTGTTAAAGGACTGATTGAAGAACAAGGCAGACTTGAATTACCGGGCAGACCTTTGCTTTATGGTACTACCGAGAATTTCCTAAAATGTTTCAACATCAGTTCAATTGATGAACTTCCTCCAATTCCAAAGGATGAAAAGGAAGAAAATGACTCTGATAGTGGGGATAATGAGGGAACTTCTACACAAAATAATGAAGATGAAAAAGTCACAGGTATACCGGAAGAAATTGTTAATATGGCAACTAAGGAGTAAGTGATGACTGCTCTCATCATAATATTTTCTATATTACTTTTTCTTTTCTTAATCAGTTTAATTAAAATTAATGTAATAGCAGAGTATAGGGACAAACCGAAAGTTACCCTAAAAATACTGCTCATAAAAATTAATATTATTAAAGAAAAGAAAGCAAAAAAGAAAAGTACTTCAAATAAACCAAAATCACAAACCCAAAAGAAAAATACTAAGAAGAAATCTAAGAAAAAGCCTAAGAAGAATGATACAAAAAAGGAAAGCAAATCTACTGCTTTACTGAAAAAGCAAGGTGTGTCCGGTCTTTTAGATATTTTGAAAAGACTACTTTCTATTGCAAAAGGTTCTTTAAGTAATTTCTTTAAGTACTTTATAATTCATAACTTTGATGTAAAAGTCACTTTAGGTGGAGATGACCCAAGTGATACTGCTTTAGGTTATGGTGCAGTTTGTGCAGTGGTTTATCCTGTAATGGGTAGGTTATATACTACTCTTAATATTGAGGACTATACTGCTGATGTGGTATGTGACTTTAATGAAGACAGCAAAACAACAGCTTTTGCTTATTTATATGGTTCAATAAGAATAATATTTATTTTGAAGATTGCATTTGGTGCATTGTTCAAATTAATTAAGACATATTTAAAAATGAAATTTAGATAAGGAGAATTGCTATGAGTGAACATCCTAT
>Ga0326513_10001917_pt1 | contig 15626 bp, 40 predicted proteins | sample 2_2465_0518_D_FD_203654 | JGI IMG/M metagenome (GOLD analysis project Ga0326513, IMG submission 203654) | Bovine rumen microbial communities from UC Davis, California, United States - 2_2465_0518 | ecosystem: Host-associated > Mammals > Digestive system > Stomach > Rumen | place: USA... | reverse complement strand
TGAATATGTCAGAAAGTACAGTAAAGAGAAGAATAAAACAAATAAAAAATAAAATATTAAGGTTACTTTAAATAGTAACCTTATTTTTTTGACCTTTTTTTGAATTAATTATGAGCTTTTGAATTAATAATTGTATTTTATAATTAAAGTATAAAGAAAGGAGATGTCAAGAAATGAAAAAAGATAGTTTAATCATGAACGAGAGAAACTATGCTAGGCATCTTCTTTTAATTTTGGAGAAACTTAAGAACATAGATAAAACATTAAGCGTCAAAATCAAAAATAAGACAGTTTGACGTATAAGACAATAAAGTTATTATTGGGCATATTAAAACGCCTTAATTTTAAAAATAAAAAGAGATAGGAGGTAATTTATAAAATGGCTTATCCATATTATCCAAACAATCAATTTTATATGCAAGATTTACAAAGTATGAAAGACAGAATAGACAGACAAATGCAACAAATACAGCAACAAAATCAAATGCAACAACAGCCTGTTCAACAACCAATTACACAAAACTTTCAGCTAGCACCTAATCCAACTAACAATGAATTAGAAAGTAAATATGCTAACAACATTGATGAAGTCAAAAATACCTTTGTAATGAAAACAGGATTATTTGCAACAAAAGATTTTGCTACTATTTGGGTTAAAGATGTAACAGGAAATATAAGGACTTTCAAAACAGAAGAAGTTATAGATTTAGATCCTAAAGACAAGGAAATTTTAATGTTAAAAAAGCAAATAGAGGATATGAAAGGAATGATGTCAAATGCCGTTGAATATGATAACACAGACATTGATGAACCAGTTAAAAAACAAGTTACCAAGACAGTTTCAACAAATAAACGCTCTAATGCAAAATAATGCTAATCCTCAAGACATAATACAACAGATGATGTCAGGAGCTACACCAGAACAAAAAGAAAGTTTATTTAAACAGGCAAAGAATTATGGTGTCCCAAACGACATATTAGCAAAACTTCAAAATATGAAATGATAATAATTTGTTTCTTGTGAAACATTTATTATAAATATTTTAAGAAAGGAGGAAACATTATGGGAGACAACATGGGACCTGCAGATATAAAAGCTGTAGTAGACGGAAACAACAACGGATTTGTTTATCCTTATCCTGTAATGCCTTATGGTGGAGGATATGGAAATAACGGATTTGGTGGAGACTCTAGTTGGCTATGGTTAATAATTATCCTTGCTCTGTTTGGAGGATGGGGCAATAATGGTAATGGTGGATTCGGAGGTGGATTCAACAATGATTATGCTTGGCTATCAAATGGTCAAAAAGAAATCATGCAAAACACAAACGACGGATTTAACACATTACAATTAGCAAACCAATTAACAGGAATCAATTCTGGAGTACAAAACTTATCAACTCAATTATGTAATTGCTGTGCAGATATGAATAGTACAGTAGCAAATGGTTTCTATAATGCTGAAATATCAGCAAATAGCAGACAAATGGCTGATATGAACCAAAACTTTGCATTAAGTACACAGCTAGCAAATGCAAGTGCTGACAATAGATTAGGAATTGCTAATTTAAATGCGACTATTTTAGCTGAAAACTGTGCAGACCGTGCAGCTTTAGCAGATGGATTAAAAGATGTTTTAATCAACCAAACAGCTAATACACAAAAAATATTAGATACTCTTTGTCAAGACAAGATAGATGCTAAAAATGAAAAAATAGCAGACTTACAAAGAGAATTACAAATGGCTGATTTAAAAGCATCACAAATTGAGCAAAACGCATTTATTGCACAAGGATTTAGCAATGAAGTAGATCAATTGTATAACAGACTTTCTTCATGCCCTGTACCATCTACACCAGTATATGGTAGAACACCAATATTTACTTGCAACAATGGTTGCGGATGCGGAAACTTTAATGGTTCAATTTAATTTAATATAAGCAATTTTAGATATTATCTATATTCACTTATGTGATTTTTGCTTTAATTTATTTTAAGGAGATAGATATATTCTATCTCTATTTTTGTAAAGGACTTTACAATTCTATTTATATATGATAAAATAGTACAAAATCAATACAAATAGTAAGGAGTAAAGTTATGAGTAAATTTATTGATATTACCGGTAATAAGTATAATAAATTAACAGTAATTAGAAGAGTTGAAAGCAATATAAAAGGACTTCCAAGATGGTTGTGTCAATGTGAATGTGGCAATTATACAGAAGTAAATGGAAATAATTTAAAAAATAGTGCAGTAAAAAGTTGTGGTTGTTTATTAAAAGACCCAGAAAATGCTAAACATTTCGGAGAACCTAGAAAAAAAGAGAAAACATTAGAAGAAATACGATTATATAGAATATTTAGGGGAATGATAACAAGATGCGAAAATAAGAACAATCCCGCGTACAAAAATTATGGAGCTAGAGGGATTAAAGTATGTAATGAATGGAGAAACAACTTTGTATCTTTTTATCAATGGGCTATTGACAATGGCTATAAATTAGGATTAACAATAGAAAGAATAAATGTAAATAAAGATTATGAACCATTTAATTGTAAATGGATTTCTAGAGGTCAACAAAGTTTTAACAAAAGAAATTCGTACAATTTTACCATAAATGGAAGAAAACAATGTTTGTCCGTATGGTGCAAAGAATATAAGATGCCATATTTAACTGTATATAAGAGAATAACTAAATTTGGAATGTCTATTGAAGATGCTTTAACAAAACCAATAAATATAAAAAAAAGAAATAAATTATATAAAGGAGGAAATAAACATGATTAATGCTGTGGCAACTAATCCCACACAAAACGTAAACGCAGGAGCCAATGTTCTATTTGATGGAACTAATGTAAGGACTAATTCTTGCAGGGCTTGTAGTGGTTGGCTTAATTTTAGCACTTTAAATAGTGGAATATTTGAAATAACAAAACCTGGTATATATGAAATACATTTTAACGCAAATGTATCTCCAACAGTAGCAGGACAAATAACAGTAAATATAACAAATGCAGGAGAAAATATAATAGGTGGAGAAATGCAAACACCAGGAACTACACCAGATACTTTTGAAAATATTGCAGCTGAAATATTAGTTCAAGTTCCTTGCAATTGCTGTGATATATTTACAATAAAAAATAATTCAGAGAATCCAGTTGTATTTAATAATCCGTCATTGACAATTGAGAGGCTTGCATGACAAATAATTTAGAAAATTTTTCTAATTGGTTACAAATATTTAGCTTTTTAATATTAGTACAGGATTTTAACAATACGGATTTAATGAAGTATTTAGCACATCAAGATGAATTGTTAAACAAAATAATAGAACAAAACGAGGAAATTTTAAAAAATCTGAAAGGAGGTAAGTAGTTTTGGATATAGAAGAATATATTGAAAAAATAGTTGACAACGGTAAAATAGAAGACATGGAAGAACTTTCTGACATGTTAGAAGACACAATGGAAATAATTGAAAGATATGACAAAGAATGTTATAAAGAATTTGAAATGAAGTTGTATGTTTTGGCAAACGGAAAAGTATTAACTGATAATATGAAAAGAGAATGGGTTAAAGAAATGAGACCTATGTCAAAATGGACCGAAGAAGAAGTTAAGAATATTGTAAGTCAATACGGCTTTGAAGTTCCATATATGTCTGCATTTGTAATATTAAATATGTTATATTCAGATATGAAATCTGCATTTGGAGATGGGAACGACGAAGAAAGTTTAAAAAGATATTTACGAGGTACAAATGATTGGTACTTTGATGAAGATGCAAAAGTAGATGGGGAACAAAAATTGTTTAATTATAAAATGTATATTGTAAAATAACTTACAATATGTTATGCTATAAACATAGGCTAGATAAGGAGTAGCTATCTTGTCGAAAGGTCTTCCTGACTAGACTTGCCTATATAAATTTATTAGTCAGGAGAAAGTCGGGAATAAAATGGAAGAGATTTGGAGAGATGTTCCAAGATATGAAGGCTTATATCAAGTTAGCAGTACTGGAAAGGTAAGAAGTTTAAATTATAATGGTACAAAAAAACAAAAAGAGCTAAAGCCTATAATGTTACGGAAAATATTATGCTGTTGTATTATATAAGAATAAAGCTAAAGAAGTTTTTCTGATACATCGATTAGTAGCGATTGCATATATACAAAATTTACAAAATAAACAATATGTCAATCATAAAGATGCGAATAAACTTAATAATAATGTAAATAACTTGGAATGGGTGACTCCAAGTGAAAATAATATTCACGCTTTTAAAATGGGATTAAATAACTCCCCATCAAAAGGCAAATTTGGTAGAGAAAACCATTTATCAAAGAAAGTATACCAATTAAATGAAGAAAATACAATTATAAATTGCTTTTATGGTTTGAGAGAAGCAGAAAGAATTACAGGGATATCTCATGCTTTAATAAGCTGTTGCTGTAGAAATAAAGTAAAAACAGCAGGAGGATATAAATGGAAATATGTATAAAACAAGGTAATTCAAAAATAAGAAAGGAGAATAAATTATGAATGAAATGAGAGATTATGACAATAGAGATATGGACTATAGAAATTATCGTGATTATAATAATAGATATTATGATGAGATGGAACACGGAAGTTATAGAGATTCTGATTATAGAAATTATAGGGACAATTACAGAGATGATTACAGGACAAGAGACTATGACAGAAGAGGTGGAAAAATAAATAATAGAGATTATCGTAATTATAGAAACTATAGAGGTGGAGACTATTATGAAGAATTAGAAATGACTATGGAAGATATGAGAGAACAATACAGAAAGCTAGAAGACATATCTGAAATGGCTACTAATCAACAAGACAAAAATATGCTTATGAAAATAGCTCAAAAAGAAAAAGAAAACTATAGTTATATAAAATCATTAGTTGAGAAATAAAATGGAAGAAATATGTAGTTTTGTGATAAATAACCATATATATGCTATTTATGATGTTGATAAAATTCAAGGAAAAGAAAATTATGTAGGTAGATCACATTATGAAGATAGAACTATATATATTGAAAAAGGAAATTTTAAAGATATGATATTGACTTTAAAACATGAATTAATGCACGTTTGGTTGTATGAAAATGGACATACTAATCAAGATGGCAAAGAAGTTTTTGATTATGAAGATGTATGTGAATATGTTGCCTTAAGTAATGCTTCTATAAATAGAATAGTTGATTTATATTTAGAAAGTAAGGGAGTTAAATAGGTTCGCTTTTCATTTTTTAATTTTTATGATATAATAAGTGTAGAAATTAAAAAGGAGGAGATAAAATGGAAAAGATAAAACAAATTGCAAAATATACAACTAATATTTTAGGTATAATTGCAGCATTAGTTTCAGGTATAAATGCAGTAGAGGGCATAACAATACCCTATGCAATACAAATAGTTCAAGTTATAGCAGTAGTTCAAGGAGTTATAGGCACATACTTGTTAGGAAATAAAGCAATAGAAGTAAAGCAAGAAAATGAAAATAATCAACTATTGCAAGATGAAATGGAATATGAAGAAGTCGAAGTAATAGAAGAGGAGGAATAAGAATGAGTTTAACAAATATTGGATTATTAGAAAACACTATAACTTGTTATAAACATCCTAATTATTATATTTATGGTACATTTGGACAAAAATTAACATCTTCAATAATAGAATCTAAAATAAAGCAATATCCATCTTTTTATAGAACGTCTGCAAGAATAAGAAATGCTAGAAAACAAGTTGGAAAATATGGATATGATTGTGTAGGTTTAATAAAGTGTTATTTGTTTGGCGGTTTTGGAAAAGTAAAATATAATAGCAAATATGATCTATCAGCAAATGGAATGTATAATAAATGTACAGAAAAAGGTAAAATAAAAAATATACCTAATATAAAAGGTTTGTTAGTTTGGATGGATGGACATATTGGAGTATATGATGGAGAAAAATATACTTATGAATGTACTGTATCAGGCGGAACATTCAAAATAATAAAAACGGTTGCTAAAACAAGAGGATGGACAAATTGGGGAAAATGTGCTTATATAAAATATGAAGATAATAAAAAAGAAGAAAAGAAGGAAAAGGTTAAAAATACTGTAGGTAAAAAGAAGGTGTTAAAACAAAATTGTTATTTATATAGCAAAAAAGATTTAACAGGAACAAAATACACATATTTAAAAAATACAACCGTTAAAATATTAAAAAATATTTCATCTAATATTGATTATGTTGAAGTGTTAGCGACAGGAAGAAAAGCATATATAAACACAAAATATTATAAATAATTTGACAAAAACAAAAAATGATTGTATAATAAATATATCATCAAAATACATTACCAAGAACTTGTACTTTTTTAGTGCAAGTTCTTTTATTGTGTTGCGAAAACCGTTGTGGCAGTAAGCATAAAAAAGTTTTTAAAAAAGTAAAAAAAATACTTGACAAGTAGTAAAAAGTAGTATATAATATATTCATAAAATAAATAAAGGGAGGTAATGTATGATGAAAAAATGGAAAATTAATTGGAAAACAGTAGGTAGAAATTTATTTATAATTTTAAATATAGTATTACTTGCTGTTTTTATTTATACAATTAAGACAAAAGGCATAAGTTTTATTAGCACAATTGGATATTTTGATTAAAAAAAGGAGGAATTAATTATGAAAAAATTTAAAATTTTTAGATTAGTACAAGTTACAGGGCTTTATATTACTAAAGAAAAAAGATTTATTACAGAGGCAAATACTTTTGATGAAGCAATTAAAGAGTATAGAAAATTAAAAAAAATAAATAAATGGCATACATATAAAATAGAATGTTATGAAGTTTAAAAGGAGGATTTAATTATGAAAAAGGATCAAGCATTAACATTATTACAAATAGTAGAAGATTGCACAGATGTAATAGCAAAAGAAATTGAAGCAGGTTTAAAACCTAATAGCTTATTAATTGACTATATGAAAGAAAGACTTGAAGGAGTATTAGAATATAAAGGAGAATAATATGGAAGATGAAAGACAAGAATTAGAAATATTAACCGAGGGCATACAATATTTACAAAAAGCATTAAATTGTTTTGTATGTTGTGATACTATAACAGAAAAAGAATATGGCGTATTAGTAAAACTAGAAGATGATTTAACAAGCAGAAAAATAGATTTACAAGTTAAAATAGATGGATGTATAATTGAGGAGGCATAGTATGGATTGACAAAAGATAGCACAAATGATATAATATAAATGTCTAAGATAGTAAAAGAAGTTTATATATGTGCATAGCTAGGAGTGGCTATCTTAGACAATAAAAGCTCTTGGTTGTGCATTTATATAAGCTTCTTTTATTGTTTTAAATAAAAATATAAAGGAGGCATTTATATGCAAGAAATGTGGAAAAATATCAAAGATTATGAAGGTAAATATGAAGTTAGCAATTTAGGTAGAGTAAGGAGCTTAAAAAACAATTGTGGAAATAATAGAAAAGAAACATTAATATTAAAACAATGTATAGACAATAGAGGTTATTTAAGAGTCAACCTAAATAATCACAATAAAGGCAAGAGCTTCTTAGTACATAGATTGGTAGCAAGTGCATTTATACTAAATCCAAACAATTTGCCACAAGTTAATCATAAAGATGAAAATAAACAAAACAACAATATGGAAAATTTAGAGTGGTGTAATAATCAATATAATATTAATTATGGAACTAGAAAAGAAAGAATTAGTAAGAAACGTGGTAGAAAAATATTACAATTTGATTTAAATGGAAAATTTATTAGAGAATGGAACGGAACTTGTAAGGCTAGTAGAGAATTAAATATAAATGAGGGAAACATTTGGGAATGTTGCAATAACAAAAGAAAAACAGCAGGAAAATATTTTTGGAAATATAAGGAGGATTAATATGTGTTACTGGGATTTAATAGATGAAGATAATATAGTATTTAGGGGGTATGAAGAATGAATGAAAGTATATTTAGTAAATTAAATTCAATTAATGTAAATGATAAAACAGAGAAGAAAAATGGATTGACTTATTTGTCTTGGGCTTGGGCTTGGGGAGAAGTAAAAAAACTTTATCCTGATGCAACATATACAATATATGAAAATACTTTGCCAAGTGGTTATGTAGTAAATTATTTTACAGATGGAAATACAAGTTATGTAAAAACAGGAGTAACAATAAACAATTTAGAACATATAGAAGAATTACCTGTAATGGATTATAGAAATAAATCAATATTACTTGAAAATATGACAAGCTTTGATGTAAATAAAACAATTCAAAGAAGTTTAACAAAAGCATTAGCAAGACATGGATTAGGATTATATATATATGCAGGAGAAGATTTACCAGAAGATGAAAAAGATAATGAGTTAGAGAAGATTATTGATAAAACAAAAGCACAGGCTTTAGATAAATCAATTGAAAATGCAGGAATATCAGATGAGGTTGTAGAATTAATATTAAGTCAATATGGATATACAAGTACATCAGAAATTAAAATGAAAGATTATTTGAATATAGTAAATGATTTTAAATCTAAAAAGGAGTAATATATGGAACTATGGCAAGAAATTCAAGAAAAACAAAAGATGTTAGATAAAGCAATAGACCAATTGGCACAAAATGGCTATAAACTAGCAGAATGTGAAAGAGATTATAAAATAGCGGTAAATAAAAAAGCATTAGAATTAAGAAGTCAAGATGTGCCAGTTACTTTAATAAATCAAGTTATATATGGATATGAAGATATAGCAAAATTAAGATTTGAAAGAGATACAGCACAAGTAAAATATAATGCAAATTTGGAGTACATACAAACAATTAAGCTGATGATTAGAATATTAGAAAATCAATTGAGCAGAGAATATGGAAATACAAAAGGGGTGTAAACTATGTCAGAAATGTCAGAGTATTGGAAAGATGTAAAACCGTATTATAAAGAAGAACACGATAAAAGAGTTGCAAAAACTCCTGATAGAATAGAATATTCAAAAAAAGAATTTATAAAAAATGGAATTTATGCAGAATTAAAAAACATACAAACAGGACAATTTAATATAAGAAAAGGTCAAAATATTATAGTATATTATTGCTCAACAGGAAAGGTATTATTAAATAATAAACCAGAAGAAGCAAGAGGAATAAAATACGTTATTGGTTTATATAAAAAATTAGGAATGGAAAAATAAAATGTATTGTAAATATTTATCAAAGAGTTTAAATGGCAAAATTAAGTGCCGTTTATATAAAAGATATATAAGTTCATTACTCGAATGTAAAAATTGCTCAGATTTGATTTACAAAGCAAATAAGCCTATAAAAAAAGTAAGCAATAAAAGAATAACAGTAACAGAAGAAACATACAACAAAGTTATGCAAAGAGATAAAGGAAGATGTAGATTGTGTGGTACAAGTTTAAATTTGCATTTACATCATATAATGCGGTAGAGGAAAAGATTTAACAAATAATATAGACAACTGTATAATGCTTTGTGAGAATTGTCACTTAAATGTTGTACATAAAAATCAAAAAAAATATAGATCAATTTTAAAGAAAATAATTGAAAAGGAGAATGAAAAATGGAATTAAAAGATAAAGAAATAGGAAAAATATATGAAACAAAAGAATATGATAAATTTAAAACTTATGAATGGAATAGAATAATTAATCAAAACACAATTAACAAAATAGCGAAATCAGTTTTAGAAAATGGGTGGAGAATTGAACCAATAATAGTAAATGAGGAATATGGAATTATTGATGGACAACATAGATATACTTATGCTAAAAATAATAATTTATCAATTTATTATATGATAATACCTGGTTTAACAAAGGAGGATTGTCAAATAATGAATAGTGTAAGAAGCGGATGGTTAACAACAGATTATATTAGATTTTATGCAATACAAGGTAATGCTTCTTATGCTAGATTAATGGCTTTAAATGAAACATACAAACAGATTAGTTTAACTTCAATTGTATATGCTTTAGTAAGTAGTCATTCAGAAGGAGGGTTTTCTAAAACAATAGCAAATGGTAAATTTGAATGTACCACAGAGGAATATGAATTAGCAGTTGATATTTTAGATTATATTAATTCATTAATGCCTTCTATTAAAAAAGTTAAAGGCAAAAAAATATCTTTGACAAATGCGATAATATGGTGTTATAAGAGTAATCTTGTTGACTTAAATAGATTAGCAAATCAAGTTGAAACTTTTTCAAATGAAATGACAGGTGTTACAGATTTAGAAAGTGCATTGACAAATTTAGAGAAATATTATAATTATAATTTAAAGAAAAAAGATAATATAGTATATTTAGTTACAGAATGGAAGAAAAACAAATTAAATATAAAGGAGGAAAATTAAATGAATATAAATAGACCTATATTAAAGGAGATGATAAATAAATGAATGAAAATTTTAAAAATTCATTTATAGGCAAAAAAATTAAAGATATTGATATAGATAATTTTGGAATAGAAATAACATTAGAAGACAATAGTAAATTTGATTATTGTTCTAAAGAAGTATTTTTACAAAAAGTTGTAAAAGATAAAATTAAAATGAAAATAAAAGAATATGATTTAGATGAAAAGGAAGCTGTCTTAAATATGAAAGGCAATGAAAACATAGATGAACTTATGATTTATAGTGAAGAAAAAAGATATGCAAATTGGGCAAAAAAAGTATTAGAAGATATTTTAGAATATATTTTTAAGGAGGAAAATTAAAATGCAAATTAGTGGGAAAACAAAAATATTCAAAGGAAAATACGGATATAGTTGTTCTATATCTAATAAAAAACAAGATGGAAGTTATGAGAATATGTTTATGCAGTTACAATTACCAAAAGGAATAGAGCCAGAAGATAAATCTACAATAGAAATAATGAGAGGATTTATTAGCTTTTATGAGAACAAAGACGGAAATAAAATACCAAAAATAGTTGCTTTAGAAATAAGACAAGACGGAGAAAAAAATTATGAAATGCCAGATTATATGCAAATGCCAGAATTGCCATTTTAAGAAAGGAGAAAGCAATGATATTATTGTCAGTTAAAATAAATAAATATTCATATAATTTATTGAAGAAAATAAAAGAAAGAGATGGTGTACCTATGGCTGTATCTTTAAGTAGAGCAGTAGAAAAGTATGCCCACGAAAAAGGGGTTAAATAACCTCTTTTTTTGTTTTACATAATTAGTTACGAATTGTAACAAAAATGTAATATTTATTTTTTAAAAAAGTATTGACAATATAATAAATATATTATATATTTTAAAATGAAAGGAGGAATAATAATGTCTGTAGTTTATATAAAGAATTTAGATGAAGAAAAAAAGAACAAAGCTATGTTTATATTAAAATGCCAAGGAAAAGATTTAACAAAGGCTGTAAGAGAATTAGTTGATGAATTAGCAAAACAATTCGATGAAATGCAAAAAAATAATAGTTAGTGGTATGACAAGTCCTAACTATTATTTGTCAAATATTATAAAAAGGATTAAGAAAACCTTTTTGTATATATTAACACATAAAAATAAATTTGTCAAATCTAGAAGAAAGGAGTATGTTTTAGTGAAAGACCCTGCGTTTTTATTTTATAGTAGTGACTTTTTATCTGGAACATTATTGATGACAGATGAAGAAATAGGTCAATATATTAAACTTTTATGTTTGCAACATCAAAAAGGACATTTAAAAGAAAAAGATATGTTAATCATATGTAAAACATATAATGATAATATCTTTAATAAATTTAAACAAGATGAAGATGGTAATTATTATAATAAAAGATTAGAAGAAGAAATTATTAAAAGACAAAAATATTCTGAAAGTCGCAGAAACAATAGAAAGAAGAAAGAAAAAGAGTTAAAACAAAAAGATACATGTGAAGAAGATATGAAAAACATATGTAATTCATATGAAGAACATATGGGAAATGAAAATGGAAATGAAAATATAAATATAAATAAAAATAAAAATAAAAATAAAAATAGAATTGAAAATATAAAAAATATATATAATGAATATTGTACTTTTTTGCCTAAAGTACAAAAAATTACAGAAAAAAGAAAAATTGCTATAAATAAATTGCTTAAAGAAATCAGTGAAGAACAATTTACTGAAATATGTATTATAGCTAATGATAGTGATTTTCTTACTGGAAATAATGATAGAAATTGGAAAGCGGATTTTGATTTTATTATACGACCTGAAAAAGCGGTCTCCATATTGGAGGGAAAATACAATAATAAAAAAAGAGATAAAATGGATGGTTTTATAGAATTATGGAAGGAGGCACAAGAAAAGGATGAGCAGGACAGAAATGGTACAAATAATAACGCTTTTAGCTGGTAATTATGAAATTATAGCAAACAAAACACAGAGTCAAAGAGAGATCATGTTAAATACTTGGTATGAATGTTTAGGAGATTTGGATTACAGAGTTGTGTTACAAGCAGTTAAAATGTCTATAATAAATAATTCTTATCCTCCTACAATACACGAAATAAGAAAGAATGCTGTAGAAATAATAAAGCCTAGTGAGCAAAGGTCAGCAATAGAGGCTTGGAATGAAGCACATAAAATGATTTGCAATGGACTTTATATGACACAAGAAGAATTTGATAAAGCTAGTCCAGAAGTTAAAAAATTTTTTGGAAATGTAAGACAAGTTGCAGAATTGGCAAAGGCTGATACTGACACTATAAATACAGTAACAAAAGGACAATTTTTAAAACAATATGAAATTATTGTAGAAAGAGAAAATTCAAGAAAAATGTTGCCTGAGAAATGGATTGATATAACAAAAGGATTAGCTGAAAAAATGAATGTAAAACAAATAGGGGAGTGATACAAATGAGTGGAAAAGAAAGAATTTTAGAACATTTAAAAAAGTATGGTAGCATAACTCAACTAGAAGCTATAAATCTGTATTGGGATTGGAGATTAAGCGATAAAATATACAAGTTAAAAAAAGATGGATATTCTATTAAGACAGAAACGATAAAAGTAAAACGAGCGGATAATACAGATGCTTATGTAAGTAAATATAGCTTGGAGGTAGTCAATGAGTAGTAATAAAAATGCCAGAAAGAAACTAGAGGAAAGATACGGCAAGGAATGTTTTATAGAAAAATTGCATTTAAGAAAAGATGAAGAGCCAAGAAGATATACTTCTAAAGGGCAAATGAAGAGAATGAAGCAATTAACTTATCATCATATAAAGATGAAAAAAGATGGTGGTAGAGCAACAGTAGAAAATGGGGCATTACTTTCAGCAGAGAATCATATATTTTTTCATCAGCAAAGCAAAGAAGTACAAGGATATATGAATGCATTATTTCAGGAATATAAAAGACAGGTTGATGAGTGTAGGGAATGTAAGTTAGTTTTAGTAGATGACTTAGACATACCCTATACGATAGTTCCAATGGAATTTAGTATAGATGACAGAAAAAAAGGTTATGACAGAAATGCAAAAAAGAGAGAGGATAGAGAACTAATAAAAGAATGGGAGGACAACGAGAGATGAAACAATACAATTTATATTATAAGGCTGGAGAAAAAATAATAGATAAAAAAAATATTAGTAAAGAAGAAGTCAATCGAATATTAGAGAGCTTAGATGTTGAAAAAGAAAGCGATTTAAGAGTAATGCAAGTAAAAGATAAAGAGGAGGAAGAAAGATGAGCGAAGATATAGAGAGATTGATAAAAATTCAAGGAATAATAAATAGAAATAAATATCACTTACACATAAATACAGACTTAGACCAAAAAGCAGATTGGATTTTATATTTAAAACAAAATAGTTTTGAAGAATACATGAGACCTGACAATACTTCAATAATGAGAAGTGATGTAGACTCAATAGAAGATTTAATAAATTATTTAGAAAAACATAATGGATTTGAAAGAAGATTTTAAGGAGTAGCTTATGAAATACAAATCATTAGAAAGTCCTTGTAGGGAATGTATATACAAATGTTTTCGTGTAGAAGATGAAAATTTTGTAAAAGATGAAAACTGTAAATACAGAGCTAATCCTATTAAGGAAATAAAAGAAATGTTAGGAGTACAGGAGGAAATATGGAAAACAAAGTAATAAGCAAAGAATATGTAGATAAAAATTTTATAAGCAAAGATTTAATAAGAGTAGCAATAGAAGAACTAGAAAAAAAGATGCAAGAAGATGAAGTTGATGAATTTGGAATACATAGTATAGGGTGGCTAGCATTAGATTGGACTTGTGATTATTTAAAAAAGTTAGTGGAGGATAAAAAATGAGAGGATTTAATATACCAGGAAAGATACAAGCAAAACAAAGACCAAGCTTTAATGGAAGATATGCTTACACACCTGAAAGAACAGTAAACTATGAAAATTGGGTAAAGGCTTGTTATTTAGAAAAGTATAGGAGTAATAATTTGTTAGATGCTCCATTAGAAGTACATATTATAGCTTATTATGAAATACCAAAAAGCATAAGTAAAAAGAAAAAGCAAGAAATGTTAGAAGATAAAATAAGACCTACAATAAAACCAGACACAGATAATATAGCAAAAAGTATATTGGATTCTCTTAATGGAATAGCTTACAAAGATGATAAACAAGTTGTAAGTTTAAAAGTTGATAAATATTATGCAGAAATACCAAGTGTATCTGTAGAGATAAAGGAAGTGTAAGCATGTTAATAAAAAGAAATCGTCAAGACCGAAATAAAAGTCAATATATATGTGATAGTTGTGAAAAAGAAATGTCAGTAGATGACAGAATTGTTATTTTTAGAGAAATAGCCTATAAGAAGAAAAAGAAATATGACTTATGCAAAGATTGTTGGAGAAAAGTTAGAATAATAGTAGAAAAGCATAAGTTAAAGAAAGAGGTGTAAGTAAATGAATATAGAAGAAAAACGAAAAATAGAAGAAATGTATGAAAAAGGGCTTGTTGAAATTTCTTCTATAATAGAACCATTAATAGAAAATTTTAAAATAGATAGATGTTCAATAGATATACAACAAAGCCAATTAGTTATTGATTACTTAATTAGAGACAGAGATTTTGACGAGAATTATATTCAGCAATTAGAAGAAGAGCTTGAAAAAGAAAAAGAGAAAAATAAAAAAGCAATAGATTTTATAAATGACAAAAACAATTATTTTGAAGATGGAGAGAATTGGCAAAATATTTTAAAAATAAAAGAAATTTTGGAGGAATAAAACAATGTTAAGTGATGAAGAAAAGAAAGCAATCAAAGAAGTGAAACATTTTAAAGAACTTACAAGATATTGGCAAGAAGAAGAATACGAAGAAAAAGAAATAGCAGTATATATAGAAACAATTTTAAATCTAATCAAAAAACAATCTAAAGAAATAAAAGAATTAAAAAATGCAGATTTAACATCAGTTTATTTAAATGGATTTTATGATGGAGAGAAGAAAATTAAAGACAAAATAAAAGCAAAAATAGAAGAATATGACGATAAAGGAATGACAGTAAATTTAGCAAATAGAAGTGCAGGAAAAACATTTCAACAAGCTGTACATTATGAAGTTAAAAAAGTTTTGCAATC
>Ga0326513_10001916_pt1 | contig 15632 bp, 30 predicted proteins | sample 2_2465_0518_D_FD_203654 | JGI IMG/M metagenome (GOLD analysis project Ga0326513, IMG submission 203654) | Bovine rumen microbial communities from UC Davis, California, United States - 2_2465_0518 | ecosystem: Host-associated > Mammals > Digestive system > Stomach > Rumen | place: USA... | reverse complement strand
CAGCGTCTGCACATACCCAGCGAACTTCTGCCGTGCCTCGCTCCCTGGTTGGGCGTTCCCGGCACAGGTCGTAAAATAATCCCTCATCGCGTACAGGTCTCTTTTGATCTGCTCCCAGTCAATCATGATGTACCTCCGTTATGTCTCCCGGATGCCCGCTCTCTGTCGGTGCTTAATCCGGTGGTGTTGTTATTTCAGCGACTTCAGCCGGTTCCGCGCATGCGCACGGTAGGCTTCCCGGCGCTGGACGTTGCCCTCGATCAGGGCGGCCGTCGCGTCTCTGTCTGCCTGCATCTTCATCCGCCCGGCTTCCTTCCTGGCCTTCCATGCGCCGTAGCGGTCACAGGTGTCATGGCAGGCCGGGTGGCGGTCAGGGCAGCCTTTGCAGGGACTACAGGTCATGCCCTCGCCTCCTCGTAAAAGCGGCAGTACACATGCACGATGTTGTTGATCGTTTTCTGGTACATGTCCTCGCCGCTGACGCCGACCTGCATGATGCCGTATTCGCACCGCGGCCGGGTGGAGCCTGGGAAATGTCCGACATACTCATAGGCATGCGCGCAGGTCTCCATGCAGTCCCAGACCTCCGGCGGCGGGATCATGCCCGGCACAATGTCGGTCATGCGGAGCTGCTCTGTCATGCGCTTGCCTCCTTCTTCCGCCTCTCCTGCCTTGCCCGCTCTTCCATGCCGCCCAGGTAGCCCATCAGGGTGTGCCGGAAGACCGGGTCTTGGTATTTCGCGTCCAGCTCCCGGCAGTCATTGCCGATGGCGTCCCAGCGCTCCGTATCGTTCACGTCAACCAGGGTCTCGAACCGCTCAAACAGGCGGTAGAAGTCCGTCAGCATGGCACGATGTACAGGATCAATCATCGTTTTCACCCCATTTCTGCCTGACTTTGTACACTTTGTACACGGTTTGTACACGCGGAAACCGTTGATTTTCAAGGCTCGTGTACAAAATGTACAAAGTTTCGGCAAAATCCGCATAACATTGAATTGATGATTTCTTTTTTAAGATATACTACTGACTTTGTACAGTACATCAGAAGGGGACGTCGGCGTCATGCACGACGATGGCCTTTTTGACGTACCCGCGCTGACATCCAAACTCCGGCACGTTGCGGTGGGTGCCGGCCCATTCCGGCAGCCGCTGCATGATCTGGTTGATCTCCATCGACTCCTTTCTGGTCGGCCGGGTGTCCTTGTCCATCCTCAGGGCGTCGAACCATAATTCGAGCACATAGACGAAATCCCCGACCTTTTTCCGCTCGCAGTATTCCTGAATCGCGCCCACGCGCCAGTCATCCTCGGACGCCTGTTCCTGCGCCTGTCGGATCACGCCGATCAGGCTTGCGTTGGCGTAGGGCTTCAGCTTGTTCTGCCGGAACAGTTGATAGGCCTCCGCCCAGCACTGCCGGATGTATGCCCGCGCTTCTGCTTCCCGATCGGCCAGGGTGTAGCCGTTCATGGTGACCTTGACGGGGTAGAACCGCCGGTTGCCGGTGTTGTCGGTCAGGAACTGCTCATTGTTCGTGGTTCCGATGAAGCTCACCCGGCGCTTGATCTCGCTCACGTTCCGCGCATAGGGCATCCGGTAGGTGTCGGTCTGGGTGGTGATGTACGCCTTGACAGCCTCCACCTCTTTCGCCCTGGTCATGGCCAGCAGCTCCGCGATCTCGCAAATCCACCCGCCCGCCAGGGCCTCGATGCTCTCCTTGCCCGTCATGACCTTCAGTTCGCGGAACCACTCGTCCCGGATGGCCAGCCACCGGACCACGGTGGACTTGCCGCCGCCCTGGCTGCCGATCAGCACGGGCACGTCATCGAACTTGCACCCGGGCCGGAAGGCGCGGTGGATCCCGCCGGCGAAGATCAGCCGGCTCACCTCCTCGGTGTAGTCCGTGCGCTCCGCGCCCATGATCTCGGTCAGGAAGCTGCGGATCCTCGTCTGCCCGTCCCACTCGAGGCCCTTGATCTCATCGGTCAGCGGGTTTGCTCGGTGCCGGTCGAGGAAGATCAGGAAGGCGTCCAGCAGGTTCGCCTTGCCGGTCAGGCCGTATTGGCTGGAAAAGTATTCGCGGAGGGTGGCGTCCAGCGTGTCCGTCCACGGCTGCCATTCGCCGCGCTGCAGGTACTCCGGCCGGTTGGCCAGCTCGTTGAAGCGGATGCTTTCCGCGAAGTTGACCTCAAGCAGGCTGAGGAAGGAATTGATGGTTGGCTTGTAGCTGGGGGCGGAGGGCTGAATCACATTGCCGCCAGACTCGGCGGCTCCCTGAGTCTCCACTTTTCCTTCGCCCTCCTTTCCGCTTCCCGCTTGTGGTCTTCCAGGTCTTCCAGGCCGGCCTTGAGGTTGAGCCTTTCGTCCCATTCCACACCGGTCATGTCCTGCTTCGACTTTGTCGATAATTTCGCATAGCGCGGCCAACTGGCAAGGATCTCCCGGTCGTATTCGTCCGCGATGAGCTGCCAGGCGTCGGAGATCATCCGCTCCACCCGGTCCACCCTGGCCGTCATGGCCTGCTGCCTTGCGTAGTCGCCCAGGCTGATGGGCGCGGGGTCAAGCAGGTGGAGGCCCAGCTTGTCATTGAGGCTCCGGACCGATTGGACGAATCCGCTGCCGGTGGCTTGCATCTCGAAATCAATCACGGTGCCTCCGCGGTGACAGCCGAAGCATGTCCATCCGCGCGTCCCGGGGTAGATCTTCAGGCTGGCGTCCCTGTCCCGGTGGAAGGGGCAGACCGCGAACCCGCTCCGGTTGGGCTTGATGCCGTACAGCGCCGCCACCTGCTCCGTGCTGACCGTCTCCTTGATGATGTCGGCCGCGTCCCGGATCGTCACGGGATCACCCCCTCTGTCAGATACTCGACGATGATCCTGCCGGTGGACCGGGAATCGCAGAAACGGAAGCGGACGCCGTACTTGGCCGTCATGGTCAGCATGGCCTTCCGGAGCGTCTCGGGGTCGCTCTGTGTCAGCTTCCGGCCGCGGCTGTCCTTCGGGCTCTCCCAGGCGGCCAGGCCGCCGGGAGGCAGCTTTTCCTCAATGAGGATCAGCAGCTGGATCCCGGCCGCCTGTGCCCGCGTGCATTCCGCGGAGAATCGTTCGTGCTGTTCGTGAAGATCTGCAATTAGCTCCAGCACGCCGGATTTGGTGTCCACGGCGCGCCGGCCGTCATTGGCGATCTGATAGTCCCCCACATACAGCTTGGAGCGCTCCAGCGGGATGCCCGCCTTTTTGAAATAGCTTTCCACGTTCTTATGCTGCCCCGGCTGCTGCCGGGTGTCCTCGAGGAAAACCATAGGCCACCTCAGAACGGCAGTTCCGTGTCCACCACGATGGGCTGCGGCTCGCTCACCGGCTCCGCTGCCTGGCCTTCCAGCTTCTCGCGGTCGGCTTCGCTCAGCTCGCGCTTCTTCATCGGCCGGATCTTGCCATCGCGCACCTTGTTCGCGTCCACCAGGGCGCCGATCTCCGTGGTGGTGCCGGTCCGGTAGCCGCCCTCGCCGTCCTCCATGATCCAGTCGCGCTCGCGCACGTTGATGCCCACGGTCTTGCCCTTGAGCTTGGTTTCGTCCCAGTCCCAGGTATAGCCGGGGTTGGAGTCTTCCAGGGCATACTTCAGTTCGCTGATCTTGCGCGCCTTCCAGTTGTTCTCAGGCGAATCATCTTCCGGGATCGGGATGGAGTAGGTGCCCTTGTACCGGGCGGCATACTGGCCGCCGCTCTGGCTGTCGTAGAGCTTCTTGTAGTACCCGGTCAGCTCGCCCTCGATGATCTCCACCTGGAGGATCAGGCGCTGGCCGCTGCCGGCGGCCTCCACCTTCGCGCCGATGATTCCGGCGACATAGGCTCCGGCGGGGACGGGGTCGAGGCGGTTGGTGGGACGGGTGAGCTGGATTTTGCTGCTGTGGTTAATCATGCTGTGATCTCCTTTTCTGTCATGTCGTAATAGTCACGGATGGCCTTGTCGACCATCTGCAGGTCGTTGGGAATCAGGATGCTGTCGAACATGCCGATCGGACTCTTGACGGTGTCGGAACCGTTGTTCTGGGTCTGGAACTGATAGACGCCGTCGGTCACCACGCTCTTGAGCACGATGGCAAACTTGCCTTCCAGGGTCACCTTTTCGTCGAGCAGCTTGCCGATGGTCTTGAAGTGTTCGCGCCCGTCATCCGCCGTGGCCGTGTGGCCGATGAAGTACACAATGCGGTCATCCGGCAGGCTCCGGGCGATTTCGACGGTATCGTAGAAGTTTTTCGCCATGTCGGTGAACTTCTGATAGCCCTGGGTTTTCGCCGTGCGCATGAATTCGTCGGTCATGAGGTAGGTCGCGTCATCGATCACGATGGACGGCGCTTTGGCCTGCTTCAGCAGCTGCCAGACCTGGGCGTATTGGTTCGTGGAGATCGTGGCGATCTTGTTCCGAAATGGCATAGGTTTGCCGGAGACGTTGATCACGGAGACCTGGCCGGGCTGGAAGTTGCGCAGGCTTGCGCTCTTCCCGGTCCCGCTCTGGCCCATGATCATGACAATGACGGCCATTACTCTTCCTCCTTCCCGTGCTTCACGCCGGTTACCATCTGGATCAACCGCGCGTCATAGACGTAGTATCCGCTATTCGCGTTCATCTTCTCCGTCTCGTCGATCAGGATCTGCATGCGCGTCCTGAGGTCAATCAGCCGGGCATAGTCCGTCGTGCTGAGCGCGACATAGCCAATCTCTTCCATCATTTCTGTCTCCTTTCACTTGATCTGCACGCTGACCCGCTCGACCACCGCCGCGCCGGGCACCGTGTGGCCCTCGGAAATCAGCCGCTTCAGCTCCGTCTTGGAGATCTCCGGCTCCTTGTACTTGAGGATGTCCTCGCCCTGCGGGGAGATCATGGCCCACTTGCGGACTTCATCCTCGTCGGTGATCTCCACCGCGGCGGCCTTGCGGTAGCTGACCGTGATCCTGGCCGTTTTCAGCTTCTCCCCGCCCAGGACAATACCCAGGTAATCCCGCAGACTCTTCTCCTTGCGTTCTGCGGCGGCCAGACGGGCCTGCAGGCGCTTGATCTCGCCCCGGATGGATTCCTGTTCGTCTTTCAGGTCGAGCGCCCACAGGGCCATATTTTCGGCCTTCTGCGCGCGCTCCATCTGCAGCGCCTCGAACGCCTCCGCGTCCAGCAGCTCGCCGGTCTCTTCGTCGACCAGGGCCAGGATGGCCTCGTCGATTTCACGGAATGTTGCCATGGTTTTCTCTCCTCCTTGTCTTGGTCAGATGGGGATGCCCTTTGCCTTGCATCCCTCGATGTATTCCGCCATCGGGGCGGCGAACAGCTCTCCGGCGCCCTTGAGCATGGGCAGCATGGCCTCCGCCTCCGACGCGGCGCCCAGGTCATCGGCGCGGGCGTACATCGGCACGGAGCGCATGACCTCGCCGGTGATCGGATCCCGCAGGGCCGTGACGCCCACCTGGATGTAGGTGCACATGATCCCGCCTCCCTTCAGCGGATGTAGCCGTCTGTCTGCAGCTGCCGCTTGAGCAGCTCGCCCTTCTTTGGCGTGGGCACCCGGCCGGTAAACTTCTTCGACCGCTGTTCCCGCAGGAACCACAACACTTCCTTGTAGGTGTAGCGGACCTTCAGCGGCAGCTTCCCGGCGCCCACCAGGGACTTGCGCCAGTCGTACACGGTCACCGGGTTGACGCCCAGGCCGTCGGCGATTTCGTGGCAGGTGTAGAGTTCGCGCGTGGCGTCCATGTCACCACCTCCGGGGAGACCAGCCGATCTCCGCGTAGGGCGTCCGGTGCCGGATGATCTGGCGCTGGTAGCAGGCCTGGACCTCCTGGCGGAAGCGCTTCTTGCGTCCCCAGCTTTCGTCCTCGATGTGCCGTTCCGCGATGCCGCCAATGATCAGGATCAGCAGGGCTGCCCCCGCAAAAATAGCCGTGTTCAGACTCAGCATCATGTGCCCACCTCCTTAAAGTCCTGTTCGAGATCCTCATCGACTGTGAACGGCTGAATGTAGAGATCGATGCAGACCTCCTGGGGATAGCCGTTGGCCTTGTCGCTCTGGGCGGTCAGGTTGACGGTGTCGCCGGCGCGGTAGGGCGGGTACAGGGTGTAGCGGCCCTCGAATCCGCGTTCCCGCATGAGCCGGTCGAGTTCCACCACGGCGGCGCCCAGGGCCGCGCGGGGGCTGGCGTAGAGGGCCGGCAGCGCCTCGGGGATCATGCCGGCGACCTTCTGGATCAAAACGTACATGCGCATGGGGTTCCTCTCTCCTCTGTCAGTCTACATTGTGGACAGCAGTGTCAAAAAAAATGGACATGAATGCGGCGGGGTCATCCATCAGGCCCAGGGCCTCCGCCATCTGCTGGATGTCGCGGGCCGTGGGGGTCTGGCGGCCGCTGACAATGTCGCGGGTCTTCCGGCCGCTCCAGTTCAGCGCCTGGCTGAACGCCTCACAGGTGCCGAATTTCGCGGCCACCGCGCCGCGCAGCGGGTTCTCTCGCATGGTCATCTTGTCACCTCCTTTCGCTGAATGTTTCGTAAATCCTCCCAGCCTTCCACCCATGAATGCGTCTGATCCTTGCAGTCTGTCCGATTATCGTAGAGCTGGGATTTATGCACACCGCGGTTGGGATCATTCCAGCCGAAGTCAATCCGGACCATGGTGCATCCGCGCCGCTGGTAGATGCCGTATTCGGTGCCGTCCTGGTGGGGGAGAATGTCCAGGGCATACACCCGGATGATGCGCTCCCCGGAGGCCGTGGACTGCAGATAGTAGTATTCCCCGAATTCCAGGGACGGGTCCGGGTCGTGGGGGAGATATTCCCGGATCATCAGGGCCGTGCGTTCATCCATCTCCGGCACCTCCATCAGAACATGAAGTCCGTGAAGACCTTCGCGCTGCCGGGGAGCATGCGCGTCCGGCAGATATCGGCGAAGCAGAAGATCTCATAGGCCCTGGCGCTGCGGTCGTAGTCGCCGCGCACCCACACCTGGTTTTCTTTCGGGGCCTCGATAGGCCGCAGGGTGAAGTATTCGCCCTTCTTCAGTTCCTTGATCGTCACGGGGGTCACGCTCCTTTCTTAGTCCACCATCGTGTTGATGCCCATGATCTTGGAGGTCAGCTCGAACAGCTGGCCCATGGTGTGGTGGTCGATCTTCCTGGTCTCGAACAGGTAGTCCACAATGGCCCGCACCTGTCCGATCTTCCTGGTGGCGTTTTCGGTTTCGCCGTAGCAGCGGGACTTGCACGCGGACATGAAGCGGTCACGCAGGTTGCTGACTTCCAGGCGGGTCATGGTGAAGCATCCCATGTCCGCGATGCTGTTGAAGGTGTGCTCGGTCTCTTCCAGGCTGTAGTGCTTGATCGTCATTTCGGTGTCCTCCTTCTTTCAATGTCCACAATGTGGACTATGGTCATCTTATCACAGGGCGGGGCACTTGTCAACCGCTTTGTGGACGAAATTTTGATATTCTGTTTACTTTGTTGATTTTCTGTGCTATGATGGCGTCGAGGAGGTGACTCCATATTATGGATACTTTCCAGGCACGGCTGTCCATCCTGCTGGACGAATACAACGGCACAGACAGCGACATCGCCAAAGGGCTGAACGTCTCAAAGCAGACCATCAGCGCATGGCGGTCCGGCACCCGGTCGCCGAAGAAGCCCACCATCGAATCCGTTGCCAGGTACTTCAATGTCAACATTCCCTGGTTGATGGGCCTCGATGTGGAGCGGGATACCTATTACAAGTCCATGATCGTGTCCTTCGACGGCCTGCCCGCCCCGGAGACCATCACCACGGAAGAGCGCATGCTTGTCCAGGCCTACCGGGAGGCCACCACAGAGGCCCAGACCATTGCCATGGAGACGCTCTCGAACCACAAGAAGGAGGAATTCAAGAAATGATGCACCGCGCCCTGTCCGTGATCCTGGCCGTGGTCCTGCTGCTGTCCGCCATGCCGGCAGCGGCGACCGCTGAGGAATCCCCGGAGGTTGATCCTATTGTTGGAGTCTGGTATGCGGTTTATGAGCACCCGGAGGCCGCGAACGACCCGTGGACCGATACCCCTGTCCGGCAAATTCAAATCTATACCTTTGACGTGAACGGCTATGTTTCGATGTTCGTCATGAACTACAAGTCGTATGGCCTGGTACAGGACAGCGTGCGGCCGTTCAAGGCCGGTCAGTGGCAGAAGCGGAGCGACGGCGTCTATGACATCCTGCAGACAGCCGGTCCTGTCAATGTAAATCTGAAACCCGCCGTGATGATCAATGGAGATCTGTACCTCCACACCGAACGGCTCCAATATGTGCGGTTCCACAAGATGACGCCGTATGTCCCATCGGATACGATTGATGACAGCGTGATGGCCGGCATGATGCCGCAGGGGGAGTGATCCCATGCCCGCGAAGAGCGCCGTACAGCCCTCCACCGTCAACGCCGTGATCTATGCCCGCTATTCCTCCCACAACCAGACAGAGCAGTCCATCGAAGGCCAGCTTCACGACTGCCACGCCTACGCGGAGCGGATGGGCTACACCATCCTCCACGAATACATCGACCGCGCCCTCACCGGCACGAAAGACACCCGGCCGGACTTCCAGCGGATGATCAGGGACGCGGAGAAGCGGCAGTTTCAGCTCGTGATCGTCTGGAAGCTCGACCGATTCGCCCGGAACCGCTACGACAGCGCCATCTACAAGGCCAAACTGAAAAAGTTTGGCGTTCGGGTGGTCAGCGTGATGGAGAACATCAACGACGGCCCGGAGGGCATCATCCTGGAAGGCATCCTGGAATCCATGGCGGAATACTACTCCGCGAACCTGGCCGAAAACGTGCGCCGCGGCCTCCGGGAAAGCGTGAACAAGGGGCAGTTTGCCGGAGGCCCGGTTCCCCTGGGCTATCGCGTGGACGGCCACCGCCTGGCCGCCGATGAGCGGACCGCGCCCCTGGCGCAGGAAATTTTCCGGCGCTATGCCGACGGGGAATCGCCCTCCGCCATCGCCGCGGACCTCAATGCCCGTGGCTACAAGACCCGGCTCGGGCGGTCCTTCCGTGTCAGCAGCTTCGACACAATGCTCTCATGCCGGACCTATATCGGCGAATACACCTACAGCGGCCAGGTGATCGAAGGCGTCGCCGACGCAATCATTGACAAAGAAACCTTCGACCGCGCAGCTGCCCGCCGGGCGAAAAACCGCCATGCCCCCGCCGCGAAAAAAGCCCGGGAACCGTATCAGCTCCAGGGCAAGATCTTCTGCGGCCACTGCGGCGCGCCGATGATCGGCGAATCCGGCCGGTCCCGGAACGGGGAGATCCATCAATACTACACCTGCGCCAAACGGAAGAAAGAGCATAGCTGCAGGAAGAAGAACGAAAAGAAGGGGTTTATCGAGTGGTACGTCTGCGAGCAAACGGTCGCCTATGTCCTGGATCCTGAGCGCATCGGCCTGATTGCGGAGCGGGTGGTTGCGGAGTATGACAAGGAATTCGGCGGCGACCAGGTCCGCGAACTGGAAAGGCGGATTCACCGCCTGGACAATGACCTGGAAGCCCTGGTGGACTCCCTGCTCACCCTGCCCGCCTCCGCCCGTGCCCGCATCGGTGAGCGCATGGAGCGCCTGGAAGCCGAAAAGGCGGACGCGGAGATTGACCTGGCCAAACTGAAGCTAGCCTCCGGCATCCGCCTGACCGTCGACCAGGTGAAAGCCTGGCTCCGCTCCTACACCCGCGGAGATCTCCTAGACCCGGCCTTCCGCCAGCGGATCATCGACGTATTCGTCAATTCGGTCTACCTCTACGATGACAAGGTTGTGATTTTCTACAACCTCCGCGGTGGCCAGGAAACCAGCGCCATCGGCGACATCTCAGAGCTTGACGAAATGATTGACGATGACGGTGGTGGTTCGGATTTGTCTGGGGTAACCCCACCACTACCCATCAAATCCGAACCGCGTTATATCTTCGTTCGGGGCATGATTGGGATCGTCATCACCAGATGACAAAAAGAGCCGGAGCGCATGCCCCGGCTTTTTCGCGCACGAAAAAAGCGGGGCACTCGCCCCGCAATGGCTCAGAATCTCCGCCCGATGCACTCGCTGACGCTGATCCCCTCCGCGGCGGCTGCCTTGCGGATCCTGTCCGCCACGTCCGCGGGGAGGGAGATGTGCAGGTGTGCAAGCTCGCCCTCGGAGACCTGCCCGAACTCCGCTTGGTAGTCATCCGCGTCCATTTCGCGCTCAGCCCACTCGGTTGCCTCCGAGTAAGTGAGCGGGGTGATGGCCTCGCCGCCTGTCCAGCTGTTCTGGCCGGCGGACTTGGCATATTTGCTCATCGGGCCGCCCTCGCCGGCGAGGAAGTATTCGCCTGTGCGCTTGCGGTAAAGCGCCTCCGAATAGTAGTGGAAATCGCGGGGGCCGTCGCCGTGGTAGCAGCTGGCCACCTCGCGGGCGGTGGTGGTGTCGTAGAGTTTGCCGTTGATGATTTTTTTCATGGGTGATCCTCCTCTCAGTCGTCGATGTGGGCCATCATATCCTCGACAACGGCGAGCTGCTGCTCAAAAGTCAGCGGGTAGCCGTTGATGGGCTCAAGCTTGGCGTTGCGGCGCTCCAGCTCCGCGGCGATCTTCTCGGTGTCCTCAAAGGGCCGCAGACCGTTCTGATAATAGACGCGAGTCGCAAACCCGCGCAGGGCGTCCAGTTCGTTGGTGATGGAGTTCAAGGTGTCTATGTTGATGTTCGTCATGGTTTCATCCTCCTGATCTCGGTCGTGGTGGTGGGAGCCTCTCTCCTGCTCCCTGATGTAAATATAACACAGAGTTTGTACAAAGTCAACATGAAAATCAAGAATTTGTACAAACTTTTTGAGCACGAAAAAAAAGAGGGGCCGAAGCCCCTCCGCGTGTGTATTGTTATTCTTCGGTCTCCTGCTCCTGCTCCTGCTCGATCTCCGGCAGGAACCCCTCCGGCTGTTTCGCCGCAGCCGCATCGATCAGCCCCTCGCCGATGATGTAGGCCACCACAGCGGCCCCGGCCATGATCAGGGCGGTGACCTGGGTGGCGGTCTCCTGGGAGCCCTTAAAGGCCAGGATGAGCATGGTCACAAACTGGGCGATGGCTGCCCAGAATTTCCGGGATGTGAGTTTGGCTTTCCAGTCAATCATGGGTTTCTCCTCTCTCCGGCTCCACGGCCGGCAGCCCCAATGTCTGCTGTACGATGCTGGTGGTGCCTGAGTTGCCGCCCAACGCTTTGTAACTGGCGTACATGTCTGTGATGGTGGCGCGCTTAACCGGCCCGCACCATTTCTCCCGCTGGCACCGCTGGCATTCGTTTTCGATCGAGACCTTCAACAGCGCGCGGATCCCGTCCCGCAGGGCCTGGTTCTCCGCCTGCTCCTTTTTGATGCGGCTGTTCAACTTCCTGATCGCCCAGGTAAGCCCCGCAATCACGAGGCCGAACAGCCATTCCACCCAATACCGGGAAATCCACTCCGGCATTCTGAATCACTCCTTAAAACACTCCGCCAGAGGGCAAATCTGGAGGATCTGTTTATACTGTTCGAGGGTAACCCCCTCAATGGTCACCCGGTAGGTCTCCGCCGGGGCCGGGGTGGGCTTGATGGCGCCGGCGTCCAGGGCCGCCCAGGTTTTCGGGCCGCAGACGCCGTCCGGAGACAGCCCCGCGTCCGTCTGAAAGGCCACCACCGCGTTGGCGGTGCGGGTGCCATAGATGCCGTCCGGGGTGCCGGGGTTGTAGCCCAGGGCGGTGAGGCGCTCCTGCAGCTCCCGCACCCGGTCGCCGGTGGATCCGCGGCGAAGGGTGGGGCGCACGGTCTCCACCGGGATCTCCGCCTCGCTGTAGAGGCCGATCGGGATCGCGTAGTGCGTCCACCCGCGGGCGGTGGAGCCGGTCTCCACGCCCCTGGAGCAGTGGATCACGGTGCCGCCGCCGATGTGCAGGCCGGTGTGCTCCATGGTGGAGCCGGAGCGCCGGAAGACACAGCACACGCAGTCCGGCATCTCCGCGATGGGGCCGGAGCGCGCCCAGTTGGCCGCGGTGTTGTACTGAGAGGTGGCGCCCTGGCCGTTGATGGTGATGCCGATCTGCTTCAGCAGCCAGGCCGTGAAGCCCCGGCAGTCGAACATCCGGACGCCCTCGCCCCACTGGCAGCCGTGACAGGATGTCGCCTTGCCGCTGAGCACCTGGCATTTGCTGACGATGGTGGGATGCGCGTCCCGGGCGCGGCGGCGGCGGCCGGCGGGGGTGCATTCCTCGCCCCACGCCCCGAACACATAGGGCCAGCCCAGGCAGGCCATGGCCAGCTGGCGGAGGATCTCCGGGCCGGGGGTGCCCTCCGCCAGCAGCTGCGCCCGCAGGGCGTCAACCTGATTGAGCGTCATCATTGTCTTGATCCTCCCTGTCCTCTCGGCACACCTCATCCTCAGGCGGGTGATCCCACAGCCATCTCTCGCGCCGCCGCTCAATCTGGGCCGCGCCCGCCGCGATGAGCCAGACAGCAACGCCGCACAGGACGATCAACCCCATCGCCAGCGCCAACATGGTCAGGACTCCTCCGCCGGAGTCTCCTCGGTCACAGGTTCGGTGGGCGTGATCCAGACCTTGCGTTCAAGCACACCCTGCTCGACAGTGCCCCATTCAATGGAGTCCACATCGTTGCCGTCCGTGTTGGTCGCGGCAGAGGCACAGAACAGGTGGAACTGCCGCTCCATGGCGGCGCGGTCGCCGGTTTTGTAGACGGTAGGCTGGGCGGTGCTGGATTTGATGGACTTGCGCTCAGAGTAGTAAGTCATGGTTTAGTCCCCTTTCTGCCCCGTAGGGCGGTCGCACGGTGTAGTATGTGATGTCGATGCTTCCGGCATCGGTGGAAACGGTCTGCCGCCCGGTCAGGGCGCGGATGGTCTGCGGGTCAAGCTGGTAGGTTTGCGGATTCTGGATCTCAAACACCCACGTCGGAGCAATTTCGCGGAGCGCGGCGATGGCTTTGGCCTTTGTGGTCGCAGTCGTGACCGTTTTCGCGATGTCCCAGACGTAGATATACGAGTAGTATGTGCCGCCGTCATACTCGCCCAAACCGGTCGTTGTGCGTGTCCGGGGCCGGGTGGTCACGACCTCCAGTTTGTCACAGTAGCTGACCGGATGCGGCGCGGTTGTGGAGTGTTTAAACGGCATTGTGTTGCCCATGTTGATGTAGAGGAAATCTCCCGCCGTGTTGCTGTTGATTGCCGTTGCACTCCCTACCGTCATCGCGCCATAGGTCACCGTCAGCACCCCGGTCAGCAGGTCGAGCGTCCCGCCGTAGTAAGTGCCGCCCAATGTCATTGTGCGGCTGTCCGCGCCGATGGTCACGTTGACCGTGCTGTGTCCGCTGATCGGCCGCACATTGGACGGCGAAGGCGTACCGGAGCCGCTCTGCACAGGCTGTATGTTGACCACCAGCCGCTCGATCTTCGGGGCGGCTATGGCAAGGCTGAGATTGTTGCCGCTTGCCGTGGCCTTGTGCGGGGCCGACAGGATCATGCCCTGCCATCTCTGCATCAGGTTGCCCATGACGTCACCATCCCCAGAGTGCCGTTAAGCACCATAATGTCATACGTCCTGTTGGCCTCGACCCCAGTCCACCAGTCGGGCATCCGCACGGTCTCGGGCAGGGTCAGCACGGTCGGGGTGGAGCCGGAGCCGAACACCACTTCGCAGAGGCCGGAGGAAGACGGCGTGAAACTGAGTTCGGTGACCGTGCTGCACTCATAGCGGACATTTTCAACAGCCGTGATAATCACGGTCGTGCCGGAGACGGTCTGGACGTAGTGGCTCCTGTCTGGAACGATGTCCCAGACGAAATGACAGACATTGCCGCTGTCGCCGCCGGAGCGGACGATCAGCAGAGCCATCAGGTTTTTGTTCGCGTTCACCGCCTCGAGGAAATCTGTGGTGATCGAAAGCTCACGGAGTGCGGGCAGGATGTAGACGGTTGAACCGTCCACCGTTTGCGACTGTACGTCGTAAAAGCCGAATTCCGCAACGCTGTCTGTGTCCGGATTGTATGTTCCCAAATAGAGGCCGTGCCGCTGGACAAAACTGCCGACTCCATTGGTCCAGTAGGACATCCGCAGTTTGTACTGTGTCCCGTTATTGTTATAGAATGGGATGCCGCCCTCAAGCGGCGCATAAGCCCCAGCCGCGTACATTTCGCGGAACCGATTGGCCCGTGCCGTCGTGGTGCTGATTGCACTGGTCTCCGTCTCGGTCGAATACGGCGCTCCCAGAATTGACTTGCCGTGGAACGTAGACCCGGAAGATGATGTTTTCGTGATCGACACATGGTTCCCGGCCACGGAGACCTTCCGATAATTCTGCGAGGCATAGTCGTTGTAGAGTGTGGCGATTCTCCCGATCAGGCTGGCCTCCGGTGTCAGCGGTGTGTTGATGTTCCGCCGCGCCGTTTCCTGCTGGCCTTCGGTGAGGCTCAGATGTCCGCTGTAGATGACGGCCTCATCCGTCACGTCAGTCAACCACAGGTCGGTAACCTTGATCGCCACGTTGGCTTTTGTACCATTGGTCAGCACGATGCTGATGGTCTGCACATACTGGGTAAGTGCAAAGTCTACAAATCCCTCTCCGCCGACAGTATTGTCCGCAAACGTGATACTGCTACCGCTGGCGTATCCACCCGTATTGCCCTGTACGCCGCGAAAACCAACAATCAGGTACAGACTTCCGCTGACCTTTTCAACCTTTGCATGGAGTCTGTACGTTCTCCCAACGGTGAGATTGTTCGCGACCCACCCGGAAGGTGTGGCCACACTCGCCCATGCCTGACTCGCGGTGGTCGCCACCGACAGCCAACGGTTTTCCTGCTCGTCCGTTTCCACGGTCGCCGCAACATTAGTCCCCGCCGCGCTGAGATCGGCGAGATCAATGAGGTTCTCACCGTGCCCCCGCGCAATGACATCCACGTCCGTCTTGCTTGCCGCGCCGATGTTCTCCCTCGCCTGTGCCTGCTGTGCGGCGTCGAGGGTCTGGGCCGCGCTGTAGATCACCGCGTTGTCCGCCGCCGCCCGCGCATCCGCTGTCGCGGTGACGCAGGCATCATAGGCCGCCTCCAGCTGCGCCAGGGTCGGGATCTCCGACCCGCTGTCCAGCTCCACGCTGCCCACCGTGCGATAGATGGCTGTGACGCAAGCGTAGATGCACTCAGAGGGGACGCCGCTGTCATCGGAGGCGGTCAGGTAGATCGCCACCTGCAGGCGGCCCGCCACATGGTAGCAGTCCGCAATCAGCGTCACCACGGCGCGGCCCTGGGCGTCAATCGTGCCGTCCACGGCGATGGCCTTGTCATCGGCGCGGAGCACATGGGCCAGCACCTTCCCGGTGTAGGTCACGCCCTCCGGAGGCGTGATGATGTAGGTGTGCGCCAGGGCTTCCTCCATGTAGGCCGTGCCGGTCATGATCTCCGGCATCGTCATGCCGTTGAAGCCTGTGCGCTCAATCGTGACTCCCATCCTGTGCCGCTCCTTTCTCCTGGGTCGCAAGGGCTTTATATGCGTCCCGCAGCGCCTGCCGCAGGGCTGCCATCTGTTCCACCGCGCCGCCGGATACGCTCATCCTGTCGGTG
>Ga0326513_10001914_pt1 | contig 15635 bp, 17 predicted proteins | sample 2_2465_0518_D_FD_203654 | JGI IMG/M metagenome (GOLD analysis project Ga0326513, IMG submission 203654) | Bovine rumen microbial communities from UC Davis, California, United States - 2_2465_0518 | ecosystem: Host-associated > Mammals > Digestive system > Stomach > Rumen | place: USA... | reverse complement strand
CCCATTTCCCTCTGAGGCGCGAAATTCCGAAAAACCGGCCGAAAGGAGGGCTGGATCGGGGTGAAAAGGGCAAAATCCGCGGAAATCGCTGCGAAAATGAAGCAGCTGGGCACCTACAAGCCCGAATTTCAGCGGACGGTTGAGCGGCTGGCGGAGTGCTACGGCGAGATGGAGCGGCTGAAGGCGCTGATGACGGCTGCGGATGATCCTGAAGCGGCGGAAAGCACGGAGAAGCGGCTGATGACGCTGTGGGACAAGGCGCTGGCAATGGAAGACCGGCTGGGGCTGACACCCGCGGGGCTGAAGAAGCTGGGGATCAGCGTTGTTGAGGAGAAGCAGCAGGAAGACGCGCTGTCACAGGCGCTGCATCTGCTGGCGCAGTGAGGTGATTGTGCATGGAGGCAATGCAGCGATCACCAAAGGGCATTCTCCTGACAGCTGAGGAAGCGCGGACCATCTGCAAGCGACACCCAAAGATTCCGGGCGCGATTGTCACCCAGGAGGGCGAAGTGCTGGGCGACAAGCTGCCGGAGGGCAAGTACATCCGAGAAGTGGTGGACTACGCGGAGGCGATCTGCTGCGGGGAACAGATCGCGGGGATTGATCGGATGCTGGGCTGCCTGCGTTTCCTGCGGATGATCCACCGGGAAGACGTGGAGACGCGGACAGAGGCGGCCGATTTCGTCATCGGCCTGATCGAGGCGACCATCAAGCACCGGCAGGGCGAGACCTTGCAGGCGGAGCCGCTGAGGGGCAAGCCGCTGGTGCTGCAGCCGTGGCAGAAGTTCTGCATCTACGGAATGCTGGCCTTCTACAAACCGGGGACGGAGGAGCGGATCGTCAAGGAGGGTCTGATCTTCATTCCGCGGAAGAACGGCAAGACGGCCTTTGCGGCCGCGCTGGCCTTCGCCGTGGCCATGCTGGAGCGCAAGAGCGGATCAAAGGTCTACGTGGTGGCTGAGACGCTGAAGCAGGCGCGGGAGACGTTCGACAACTGGATGTACAACGTGACCAATTCGCTGAATCCGGACAGGAACGCGGCGAAGCGGGCGGGCTGGCGTCTGGTGGACAACAATGTGGAGCACGCGATTTCCCATGATTCAATCGGCGGCGGTTCCATCTCGCTGAATGCGCTGGCCGGCGACGGAAAGAATCAGGACTCATTCAACTGCAACTTCGCCATTGTGGATGAGATTCACGCCTACAAGGGGCCGCAGAAGTACAACCGCGCCAAGGAGGCCAGCAAGGCCTATACCAACAAGCTGACGCTGGCGATCACCACCGCCGGCGATGACGGAACAGGCTTCTGCGCCCAGCGTGTGGAGTACGGCCGGAAGGTGCTGCGCGGCGTGGTGAAGGATGACAGCTATTTCTTCTTCATGTGCTGCGCGGACAAGGACGTCAACGGCGATGTTGACTACACCGATCCGATCCAGCATGAGAAAGCCAATCCATCCTACGGCGTGACCATCCGGCCGACGGACATGATGACGGACTCCGTGCAGGCGGCCAACGATCCGCAGCAGCGGAAAGACTTCCTCAGCCGGAGCCTCAACGTGTTCACCACCGCAATGAAGGCATACTTCAACATTGACGAGTTCCGGCGGTCCAATGCGCGGGCGGAGGAGCGGCTGGGCATCGATCCGGGATGGAGCATCGGCGAGAAGCTGACCTATCTGGCCGCGCTGAGGGGTGTCCGCTGGTACGGCGGCGCGGACCTGTCAAAGCTGCATGACCTGACGGCGGCCAGCCTCCACGGGCAGTACAACGGAATCGATATCGTCATTCCGCATTGCTGGTTCCCGGTGGTGATGGCTGCGGCCAAGGCGAACGATGACGCCATTCCGCTGTACGGCTGGGCGGAGGACGGCTGGTTGACGCTGTGCAACGCGCCAACCAACGATCATTCCTCTGTGGTGAAGTGGTTCCTCGACATGAAGCGGCTGGGCTTCCACATCGAGCAGGTCGGGCACGATCGGAAGTTCTGCCGTGAATACTTCATCGAGATGAAACGCGCCGGCTTCACGATCGTGGACCAGCCGCAATACTTCTACAAGAAATCAGAGGGCTTCCGCCACATCGAGAAGCAGGCGAAGAATGACTGCCTCTACTACCTGGGCGCGGAGCCCTATGAGTATTGTGTGCAGAATGTCCGGGCGATTGAAAAGACGGACGACATGATCCAGTATGAGAAGATTCAGCCGGAACACCGGATTGACGTCTTTGACGCGGATGTGTTCGCAACGGTCCGGATGCTGGAGTGCATGGAGAAATCCGGCAAGGCAACAAACTGGTTCCAATAATTCTATTGCAATAAAGGGGTGAGGATATGAGCAGAAAAAGGGGGCGCAGCGTCCGGGACGCGCCTGTGCGGCAAAATCCGGCGCGGCAGCAGCGGACCAATATGGCCGTGGTGAATGCGGACAACTGGAAGATCCTCTGCTCTGACGGGTACAGGCCGATCACGCAATGCCCTGAAGTGCAGATGTGCATCAACACCTATGCCGATCTGATCAGCATCATGACCATCCGGCTGATGCGGAACACGGAGAACGGCGACATCCGCGTACACAATGAGCTCAGCAGGATCATGGACATCCGTCCGGCGGTCCACATGAGCCATGTGCAGTTCATGCAGACGATTGTGCGCGCGATGATGGAGACCGGCAACGCGGTGGTGGTTCCCGTCTATGACGGAGAGTATCTGGATTATCTTCAGCCGCTGCCGCCGTCCCAGGTGGGCTTCACCGAGGATGCCGGCGCCGGGTATCTGATCAACTATCAGGGCCGGGTGTTCCGGCCGGATGAAGTGATTCATTTCGTGCTGAATCCGGACCCGGACAAGCCGTGGAAGGGCCGCGGCTATGCGCCCTATCTGCGGGAGATTGTCCGCAGCATCCGGCAGGCGAACAGCACGCGGCAGGCCCTGCAGGAGAGCCCGGCGCCTTCCCTGATCGTGAAGGTGGACGGCCTTGTGGAGGAGTTTCGCAGCGTGGAAGGCCGGCGGGAGCTGGGCAAGCAGTTCCTCGACGCTTCTGAGATGGGGCAGCCGTGGTTCATTCCAGCGGAGGCATTCGGCGTGGAACAGGTCAGGCCGATGACGCTGAATGATCTGGCGATCAAGGACAATCTGGAGCTTGACAAGCGCAGCGTGGCCGCGATCTTCGGTGTACCGCCCTTCCTTGTGGGCGTGGGCGAGTACAAGCAGGACGCCTACCAGCAGTTCATCAGCACGAAGCTGATGGCTGTGGCGAAAGAGATTGAGCAGAAGTTGACTCAGTCTCTGCTCTATTCCCCTGAATTGTACTGGAGCCTCAATCCGAGGAGCCTGTACAACTACTCCATGACCGACCTGATCACGGCCGGCAAGGAGATGGTTGACCGGATGGCAATGCGCCGGAACGAGTGGAGAGACTGGCTGGGTGTGCCGCCTGACCCGGACATGCAGGATCTGCTTGGGCTGGAGAATTACCTTCCTGTCGACCGGCTGGGCGACCAGAAGAAGCTGAAAGGGGGTGAAGAAGTTGGAGCGACAGATCAGGGAGATTGAGGCCGGTTTTGCCACACGGGACGCGGACGGACAGAAGCGGATCGAGGGGTACTTCGCCGTATTCGGGCCCGTCTATGAGCTGTGGCCGGGGGCGACGGAATCCATCGATTCGCACGCATTCGATGACGCGCTGGGCGATGACATCCGCTGCCTGATCAACCATGACACGCGCCTGGTGCTGGGCCGGAATGTGGCGCACACGCTGGAACTGCGCACGGACGCTCACGGCCTGTGGGGCAGCGTGATCATCAACGAAGCGGATCAGGACGCCATGAACGCATACGCGCGCGCGATCCGCGGCGATGTCAGCCAGGCGTCCTTCGGCTTTGACATCCTCGATCAGGGCGAGGAAATCCGGGCGGACGGTTCCGTCCATTGGACCATCCGGAAGGTGAAGCTGTACGAGGTCAGTCTGGTGACTTTCCCGGCCTACAAGGAGACATCCCTGCAGGCCCGGAGGCAGGACTGGGAAGCGATCCAGCAGCGCCGGAAGGACTACGAAGCCGAGCAGCTGCGCAAGTGGCAGGCTGAGCGGCTGGAACGTATCCGCAATATCACGAAAAGGAGTTGATTCCATGGCACTCAGACAGGTGGTGCTCTCCAAGCGCATCGCCGAAAAGCAGGCCAGTCTCGCCAAACTCAATGAGGAGCGGGAGGAGCTGGCACGGAAGCGGGAGGCGCTTGTCACCCGTGAGGCGGAGCTGGAAGCGGCCGTCAACGAAGTGACGGACGAGACGTCCGAGGAGGACCGGGCCGCGCTGGATACCGCGCTGTCCGAATTTGAGGCGCAGACGAAGGAAGCCGATGAGGCGGAAGCCGCCAATGCGCAGGCGATCACCGACACCCAGGGCGAGATCGACGGCCTTCAGCGGGAGCTTGAGGAGCTCAAGGCCCGCCTGACCGCTGACAAGCCCGCACACACCGAACCGACTGAAAGGAAGGAGAACAAGACCATGACTCAGAGACTCTTCAACCTGAGCACCGAGCAGACCCGGGACTTCTTCGCCAATGACGGCGTGAGGGACTTCCTGGGCCAGGTGCGTGCCGCCATCCGCGAGAAGCGGAGCCTGACCAATGTGGGCCTGACCATTCCGGATGTCATGCTGGGCATGGTCCGTGAGGAAGTCTACCGTCAGAGCAAGCTGCTCCGCTTCGTCATGCTGCGCCATGTGGGCGGCACTTCCCGCGTCAACATCATGGGCCGGATCCCCGAGGGCGTCTGGACTGAGATGTGCGCCACCATCAACGAGGTGGACCTGAGCTTCAGCCAGGAGGAAGTCGACGGCTACAAGGTCGGCGCCGCCGTGATCGTCTGCAACGCGATCCTGGAGGATTCCGACGTCGCGCTGGCTTCCGAGATCATCAGCGCCATCTCCACCGCCATCGCCAAGGCTGTGGACAAGGCTATCCTGTTCGGCACCGGCACGAAGATGCCTGTCGGCATTGCGACCCGTCTGGCCGCTACTTCACAGCCCGCCTGGTGGGGCACCAACGCGCCGGCCTTCACCGACCTGCACGAGACCAACATCGTCAAGCTGAACGCCATGACCGCTGTGGGTGTGGCCTTCTTCCAGACGCTGGTCGTCACCCTGGGCATCGCCAAGCCGAAGTATTCCAGCGACGGCCTGTTCTGGGTGATGAACCGGAAGACCCATCTCGACATCCTCGCCAAGTCTATGGCTTACAATGCCAACGCGGCGCTGGTTGCCAACACCAACCTGATGCCCATCATCGGCGGCACCATCGTCGAGGTGGAGGATGACGAGCTGGCGGATTATGAGATCATCGGCGGCTTCGGCGGCAACTACCTGATGGCGGAGCGCGCCGGCGTGCAGCTGGCTTCCTCCACCGAGTACCGCTTCCTCCAGGACCAGACCGCCTTCAAGGGCACCGCGCGCTATGACGGCAAGCCCCTCGCCGGCGAGGCCTTCGTGATCGTGAACTACGCCAACGTGGATCCGACCACCGCGAAGACCTTCCCGGAGGATTACGCCAACACCGATCTGAATGATCTGGTGCTGACCGCTGCCGTTGGCGCGACCGCCGGCAAGACCAAGATCACCGTGACCGGCGCGCTGGCCGCTTCCCCTGTGCTCAAGTACAAGGTGGGCGCCTACAGCTTCGAGAACGGCGACGTGCTGCCTGTGGGCTTCGCGGATCTGACCTCCGGCACCACCGAGATCACCGCGACCGCCGGCAAGAAGATCAGCGTGGTCGAGCTGGATGCGGCTGGCCGTGTGGTCAGCGCCGGCGTTGTCGCCTCTGTGCCGAAGACCTGATCTTTGAAAGGAGCGCGGCGTAATGAGCTATAACGCTGAGACGGCGCTTGGGCTGATGCGCACGCGCCTGAACCGCCTGCCCGGCGACACCAGCCTTGACTCCTACTTCCAGGCGAGGCTGGATGCCGCGGCGCAGGAACTGACCGGAAACGGGATCGAGCTGACGGACACGGTCGAGGATACCATGCTGGTGGTCGACGTGGCCGTCTGGCAGTACTCCAACAGGGACAGCGCTGCGGGTATGCCGCCGTGGCTCCGGCTGCGGCGGCGCGAGCGCTGGCTGAGGGAGGCGGGCGCGAATGATTCTTGACACGGGAATCTGCACCGTTTTCCGGCGCACGGCGACTCAGGAGCCCGGCGGAAAGCCGGCCTACTCCTGGGCGCCGATTGCTCAATCCTGGTATCGGGAATTGAGCTTCTCCACGGTCCAATCCGATCCGACAGAGCACAGGGACGAGACCCGGATTGACAACCGCATCCGCATCCATCAGGCCCGAAACGTGGTCAATCAGGATGTGGTTGTTCTGCAGCAATGCAGCGAGATTCCGGAAGCCGCCGTGATCTATCGAGTGGTGCGGGCATTCCACGGCACGGACGATGACAACAGTCAGCCTATCAGCGATTTGAGCCTGGAGGTGAGCGGCGTATGACACTCCAACAGTTTCGCGCGCTGCTCCTGACAGCCGATCCGGCGGCGACCAGGTACGAGGCTGACAACCGTCTCGACGGGGACTACACCATCTGGCGCGAGACCCGGCGCATAGGCCCTTCGGCGGACGGCCGCTGGGCCGGCGGCTGGCGAGTGTATGTAGATCGTTTCACCCGGACAGAAAACGACAGCACCGCAGCCGCGATTCTTCAGGCGCTGGAATCCAGCGACGAGATTGCCGTGGAATACCTTGTGGATCCTGTGGAGGATGGGTACATTCACCATATCTATGAATGCGACGTGGCCTGAGGGGGTGAGCGCATGGGACTCAACCTGTCAGGGCTGGATGACATGATGGCCAGCATCGCCGGGCTGATCGGTTCATGCGATCAGGTAGCCAAGGACATGCTTGACGCGGGCGAGGCGGAAGTCATTGCCGCGTGGCAGCAGGTGTCACCTGTCAGGACCGGCGCGATGCGTGGTTCCGTCAAAGGGCACCGGAAGGGCGGTTCTGCGATGTCTTCCGAGGTCTATCCGGACGGATCGGATCACGGCGTCAGAAACGCGGAGAAGGCCTTCATCCTGCACTACGGGACGAAGCGGATCCCCGGTTCCCATTGGGTGGATCAGGCGGAGGAAATCGCTGAGCCTGCGGCGACGGCGGCCATGGAGGAAATCTTTAATCAGTACATCGGAAGCGGCGGCTGAGCAATCTCCGCCGTTTTTGCGTGAAAGGAGCATGACAACATGAAGATCGGTCTGAGAACTGCCATTGTTGCGCCGATCACGGCCTACACCGAGGGCAGCGCCATCACCTACGGCACCGGCGCTGTGATCGGCAAGGCCATGACGGCCAACCTGACCTGGACCCGGAACACCAATCAGGCCTATGCGGATGACGCGCTGGATGAGAGCGACAACAGCATCACTTCCGGCCAGCTGACCTACGGCCTGAATGACCTGACCGACGAGGCCCGCGTGCTGGTGCTGGGCGACGAGGCCGTCGGCAGCGACACGGCCGCCTACTACGAGGAGAATGGCGCGAGCGGCCCGGACGTGGGCTTCGGCTATATCAAGGTGCATATGCGCGCGGGCGTGCTGGTCTACATCGCGCATTGGATCCACAAGGTGAAGTTCGCCGTGAACTCTGAGAGCACCAACACGAAGGGCCAGAACATCGAGTGGCAGCACCCGGAAATCGTCGGCGACATCGCCGGCGTGACCATCGACAACTCCGGCAAGCTGCGCTGGCGGAAGCACAAGGAGTTCACCACCTATGCCGCGGCGCTGGCCTGGCTGAAGGGCTTCGCCAACATCACGAGTACCAGCGGCGGCGCCACCACCTGATTCTGTTTGGTGAGCGTCCGCAAGGGGCGCGGGGCATTGCCTCTCAAGGCGGGTTGAGAGGCCAGAGGAGGAAACATCATGAGAGAGGCATCATTCAAGGCGGGCGGCCTGACGCTGTATTTCGAGCTGGATATGGACGCCTTCGCCGAGATCGAGGAAAACGTCTGCATGATCGGCAAGCTGCTGGAGGAGCTGAGCGTCAAGAGCAAGAACCGCGTGCGGACGCTGTGCGCCGTGGCGGCGATCCTGACCGGCGGCGCCGAGCGGGCGGAACAGGACGCGGCCAAAAAGGCCGGGCGCGAAATGGACGAATGCTTCCGCGCGGTTCCCGTGGAGGAGCTGAAGCGGAAGATCAAGCCGGCCATGTTCAACAGCCTGTACAGCGCTGTGATTGTCGCCGTCAACAACGGCTTCAGCATGGAGACCAGCGAGCCTGATCCTGAGGCTGAAGTGGATGTCACCCTTCAGGAGATCGAAAAAAAAGAGCAGCGGGGCGGCTGACCTGGCGCACAGTCTGCTCCTACGGGCTGATTGCCGGGCTCCGCTTCAGCGAGATGCACACGCTGGCGCCGGGGCTTGTCTGCGATCTGTACATCATGCGGCAGAGATACGACGACGAACAGCACGGAATCCACAGGGGCGGAGGTGAAGCAGACTAATGGCGACACGCAAGATCAGCACGACCATCGAGCTGGACGGCGCGCAAAAATTCAAGAGCGATCTGGACAGCGCGGCGCGTGCTGTATCTCAGCTTGGCAGTCAGATGCGCCTCGCGGACGCCTCCTTCCGGGCGACCGGGGACGCGCAGGAATATATGCGTTCCCGCGGCGAGCTGCTGACGCAGCAGATTGCGCAGCAGGAGGAAGTGGTCAGGGCCATGGAAGGCGCGCTGGCCACCATGGTCAAGCAGCACGGCGAGGGCTCCAAGGAAGCGGATCAATGGCAGCAGAAGCTGACCCGCGCACGGACAGCCCTGGTCAACATGCAGCACGACCTGGACAACAACAGCCGCGGCCTTGACAAGAACGGGCAGGCCATCCGGGACATGGGCGCGGCCGCGGAGGAAGCCTCCGGCAAGGCGGGCGAGCTGTCCAACGGACTGGCGAACATCGGCAAGGGCATCAACCTGACCAATCTCCGGCAGGGCCTTGAGGGCGTAAGCCGGACGCTTGACAACATCGCCAAGGCGGCCCTGAACGCGGCCAAGGCGGTTTGGGACTGGCAGGTCGGACAATCCGAATGGGCGGACGAACTGCAGACCACCAGCCTGCAGACGGGCATCAACACCACCGATCTGCAGACGTGGAGCTACGCGGCGCGCTTCGTGGACACCGAGGTCAGTACGATCCAGCAGAGCATGGTCCGCATGACGCGGAACATGTCGAGCTCCTCCAAGGACGTGGCGGCCGCGTGGAAGACGCTGGGCGTCAACATCCGGGACAGCACCGGCGGGCTGCGCGATTCGCAGCTGGTCTTCTGGGACGCGATCACGGCGCTGGGCCAGATCGAAAACGCGACGGAGCGGGACTCCATCGCCATGACGCTGTTCGGCCGGTCCGCGCAGGAGCTGAATCCGCTGATTGCGGCCGGGCGGGACACCTGGGAAAGCTACGTTGAGGAAGCCAAGAAGCTGGGGCTGGTGCTGTCAGAACAGGAAGTCGGGAAACTGACGGACTTCAATGACAGCTATCAGCGGCTGCAGGCGACGCTTGACGCGGCCAGCAGGAGAGCGGCTTCGGCTGTGTCTCCGGCCTTCAGCACGCTGGCGGATAACATCGGCAAGTGCGCCGGGAAGTTCAACGAGTTCCTTGAGAGCGAGGAAGGCCAGCAGACGCTGACCGCCATCAGCGAGACCATCTCGCAGATTGCAACGGACTACTTCGGCGAGGATGGCGCGATCTACAAGTTCTTTGAAGACCTGCCTACAAACGCGGAGAACGCGCAGCAGACAATCCAGAACGTGCTGGATAATGTCGGACTTGCGCTGGCCGTGTTTGTCGGTGCGGAGGCCGTCACTAAAGTCTCGACGCTGGCCGCGAATATCATGTCCATCGCAAGCGGAATCAGCGGCGGAGCGGCAGCGGGCGGCGCAGCTGCTACTGCTTCCGGCGGAGCCCTGGCATCCGGTCTGGGCGTGATTGCAGGCGCTGCCGGCGCTGTGGGTCTGACTACGCTGGCCGTTGCCGGCATTGCAACCGCTCTTGCGAATGAACAGGCACGGGCGGATGCGCAGGCGCTGGCGGATCGTCTCAACGAGATCAAGATCAACGTTGATCCTCAGGCGAAGAACAACATCACGAAAGCGATCAACGAAGGCATTCAGAACGCTGACAAGACGGTAGAAGTCATTGCACAGATCACTACGACCTATACCGTTGGCCGGCGGCTGCTCCGGTCTTTCCTGCCGGGCGAAGGCGCGGGGGATGCAGCCAACCAGCTGGTGGAACAGGAATACAACACGCTGGAGGAATGGCTTGAACAGACCGTTGATCCGACCATTACGGCCGCGGAGGAACGGCTGGCAACGCTGACCGGCGACACCACGGACCTGCAGACAACGCTGGGCGAACTGGAAAACACAAAGAGCGAGCTGCTGCTGGCGATGCAATCCATCTACAAGAACGGGCGCAGCGCAACGGCCGAGGAAATCGAGAACGTTGAGAACCTGCTGACAAAGGTGGAGCTGCTTCAGAAGCGCGTGGCGGTGCTGTCCGGCGCGGGCTATCAGGAGATGAAGAACGCCTACCAGACCACCATCAACGGGCACGGCACAGAGCACTCTCAGGGCCTTGCGCTGGATTACATCGAGTTCGAGTACAACCAGTCGCTGCTGAATGCGGAGGAAGCCTACGGCAAAGCCAACACCACCTATGAGGCGGCGATGGCACAGTACGCTGAAGGCACAGCCGAATATGAAGCGGCCAAGGCGGAGTATGAACAGGCGCAATCAGATTACAGCGCTGCCGTTACTGCTGCTGAGACCAACCGCGCAAACATGCTGAATCAGGTCCTTGTTGGCACGGCCAAGGCCAGCGGCATGAGCGATGAAGACATTCAGCGCACGATGGATCTGTTCACGGTCGCTGCAGCTTTTGGCGGCGTCAAGTCTTCCGAGGAAGCCATGGAGGCGCTGGGCCTGATCGGGCCGGAAGTGCTTGACAGGCTGATTCCTGAAAACACCTTCAAAGGATTCAGCGGGAAAGCGTCTGAATACCTGGAGAAGAACGGCGTGAATGCGGCTGAGGCGATCTTCAACTGGGTGATGGAGGAGATCACCGGCAAGCCTTCGACAACCGGCCAGATTGACGAAAACACGCCTGGCTGGCTGCGCGTGATGAACTCTCAGGGACATTCCGCGCCGGGAACACAGACAACAGAACCGGAACACGGCACACCGATTGTAGAACTTCCCGGCGTCGTTGCGATGAACAGCGTATACGAGGCGTTTCAGGAAGGTGTACAGGGCAACCTGTTTACCGACATTGATCCGCGCTTTGCGACTGGCATGACTGCCATGATGCTGAGACGCAGCGGCATGACAGCAAATTCCAGCAAGTATTTCGAGAAAGACGAGTGGAAGAACTACGGCACCAAGGCCGGCGAGGCCGCCGCGGAAGGCATGGCGGAGTCCATGGAGGGCGCTGGCGTTGTGCCTGTGGTAGAAGGCGGCGAGACGGAACAGGCCGCGGAGGAAGCCGGTGAGAAGATCGGCGAGGCCATGGGAGAAGCCGCGAACCAGTCTTCCGAGGAACTGATCAAGCAGATGCCGGTATATCTTCAGGATGCGCTGAAGAACTGGAACACGCTGACGCAGGACCAGCAGCAGAGCCTCTATCCGGATCTGATGCAATACGAGAGCATTGTCACACAATGGTTCGACGAGCATCCGATCTCCGGGAAGATCGAGCAGCCGGACACCAGCTGGATTGAGATGACCATCGCGGCCGCGCAGGAAGAAGCCAATTCTTCGCCCATCCTTGTGCCGATGGTGGGCGTCATGACAAATGTGTCCGCGGCGGCGCGGATTACCGGGCGCGGCGTGGGCAGCACCGGCAACAGTTCCTCCACATCCACCACATACAACAGCATCAACATCGGCAGCTACAACGCGGGCCGGACCGCCGGCATTGACGGCATTATCAACGGCATCGCGGACAACTACCGCTCCTATCGGACGGGCGTTGGCGCATAAGGAGGTGAGCGCTTGCCATACTTCGTTTTCAACGGCGTGGACAGCCGGAGCATGGGTGTACGGCTGGCGGTCTATCCTCCGCTGTTCCGCGCGCCGGAGCGGGTGGATAGCGTGACGGTTCCCGGCAGGCCCGGCACGCTGCACCTGCTGGAAGGCGCGGACATCCGCGAGACCGTGGTGAAGACCTTCAAGATCAGCAATCAGCGCGGCGCGGACATGCAGGCGATCCTCCGCTGGTTGTCCGGGCCGGGGCTGATCTCCTTCGGCAATGAACCGGACTACGCCTATGAGGGGCGCTTCATTCAGGCGATTCAGGCGGACAAGTTGTACAACGGCGTCTGGATCATGAACTGCCAGTTTGAGGCGCAGCCCTTCCGGCGACTGGTGGTGGAGCCTCCCGCGCTGACGCTGACCAATGGCGGGACGATCTACAATCCGGGCGACATCGCCGCGCGGCCGGTCCTGACCGTGACCGGCACCGGCGCGCTGGAGCTGACCATCGGCGACCAGACCTTCAGCGTGGCAAACATTCAGGACTCCACCGGCTACATCATCGATCTGGCGGCGGAAATGCTGGTCAGCAGCGACGGCGAACAGCAGCTGACGCAGTACAGCACCGGGGACTGGATGACCATTCAGCCGGGGACAAGTGAAGTTTCGTGGACCGGCAGCGGCATCACATCCATAACCATGACACAGCCGTGGCGGTGGAGGTGAGCGCATGATTGCCATCTTTGACGCGGACGCGAAGGATTGGACCACCAACGGTCTGATGACCCTCTGGCCCACGGAATGCACGGTGGAGGAAGTGGCCGGCGGCAAGTTCGAGCTGACGCTGACGCATCCGCTGACCGATGACCGGCGCTGGCGTCTGATCAAGCCGGAATATCTGGTCCGGGCGCCGATCCCTGTGAAGCGCATGAATGCCATTGACGGCATCCACGAGGAAAGCGTCTGGGAAGACGGCGCGCAGCTGTGGAAGGTCACCGAAAACACGGAGCTGTACAGCAAGCCGGCCATCAGCTACCGGATCACCTACTCCGCGTGGATTCCCAACGCCAGCTATGTGGTCGGGCAATGCGTGACCTACGCCAACAACAACTACCGCTGCGTGCTGGCACACGGCGGCGTCCATGATCCGCCTACCGGCGGCTATGGCGGACAGTTCTGGACGCGCATCGCCAACTGGTCCGACGGCGGCAGCGTGGTGCTGAAGGTCAAGACGAACGAGCAGATCATCGTGCTGAGTTCGCCCAACGACAGCTGGAAGTACTGCCGGACCATGGACGGGGTGTATGGCTACATCCAGAACAGCAAGATTCAGTACATCCGCGATCTCGATCCGTCCGACGTGGACATCGGCGGCGTCTCCGCGCGCGTGATCCGGGATCAGATGTTCCGAATCTACAAGATTGACATCCAGCAGGAGCAGCACACCATCCAGCTCTGGGCGCGGCACATCTCCTACGACTTCGCGCGGAATCTGCTGACCAGCTGCGACATGTATGAGGCCAGCACGGCGCGTTGCCTCATTACCATTCAGGGCGCCTGCGTCAACGAAGACACGCGGATCATGGCGACGAACATCCCGGCGGGCAACATCCTGCCTCCGCCGGAGAATCCTGTGATTATCACACAGGACTGGAGCTGGAAGAATCCAATCTCCGCGCTGCTGGATCCGGACACCGGCCTGGTTCCGCTGGCGAAGGCGCAGCTGGTCCGGGACAACGATGACATCTTCGTGCTGGCCAACGCGGCTGTGGCGCCGACCTACCGGATCAGCTACGGCGTGAACATGACCGGCATCCAATGGGAGGAAGACACCGACGAAGTGGTGACGCGGATCATTCCTGTCGGAAAGGCGGCCGACGGGAGCGACCTGGTGCTGCCGGAAGTCTACGTGGATTCCGACTACATCACGGACTACGCTGTGATTCGCTGCGAACACCTGAAGGTCAACGACGCGAAGGTGAAAGAGGCGGAGGAGGGCAGCGAAGACGAAGGCATGACCGAGGAGGAGGCCTTCGCGCTGATGCGCAAGACGGCGCGGGAGCGGTTCTCCAAGGACGAATGCGACCGGGAGAAGCTGACGCTGAAGGTGTCCTTCATCAACCTGGGCGACACGGAGGAATACGCGCAGTACCGGAAGCTGGCGGAGGTGGCGCTGTATGACTTCGTGCAGATCACAGACCCGCCGCTTGGCCTGACCGTGACGGCGCAGGTAACCGGCTACAAATGGGACGCGATCCGGGAGCGCTACATCGAGATCACGGTTGGCGATCCGTTTGACTACCAGCAGATCGGCGCCATTCCGTCCTATGAGATCAGCGCGGGGGCCGTGACCTACACGAAGCTGTCCGCGGACGCGATCCGGCAGATCAAGAAAGAGGTGAGCGAATGATATGGTTCGGACTCTTGATTTTGTGACCGATCTGAGTGGGCCTGCAAAGGTGATTCAGAGCGGACACGTCATGTTCTACTCGACCGATCTGCGGGACCGCTTCCGGGTGCTGGTCACTCAGAACGGGGAGCCGGCATCGCTGGCCGATCAGACCATTTCCGGCGCGGTGATGCGGCCGGACGGGGAGACGGTGACTTCCGGCTTTACCATCGAGAAGGAGACGGAAGGCACGGGCATCGCGGCGATCACGCTGCCGTCCGAGTGCTATGCCTATCCGGGGACGGCCTACGTGGTCATTCAGGGCAGTGATTCGCTGGGGCATCCGCTGACGCTGCTGGCCGCACAGGTGCGCGTGGCGCGGGTGACTTCCGACGTCATTGTGGACCCGGGCGATGTGGTCCCATCCGTGGCGGAGCTGCTGGCCCAGATTGAGGCCTGCGAGGATGCGACGGCCGCGGCGGTGAAGTTCCTCGACGGCGCGGAAGACCGCATCGAGGCGCTGGAAACGATCCTGACCTGCACAGATGACGGCTACGGAAATATCACATTCGGCGAAGGGAGTTGAGATCATGGCTCTGACCTGGAAGACGGCAGAAACGGCGGACACGGGCGATCTGGTGCTTGAGGGCTCCTGCCTGTCCACCGACGAAAAGCCCACGGAGGGCATCGGCAACGGCAGCATCCTGCTTGAGATGGACACGGCGACGCTGTACTTCTACGACGCTGCGAACCATGAATGGAGGGCCTGGGCATGAGCTTTGACACGGTGAGCTACATCCTCGGCCAGACGGCGGGCAGGGACAGAGTTGTCATTGACGGCGCTATTGTCTGCACCGATGACGGCGAGGGCAACGTGACAATCACACAGGGAGAGGAGGCGGTGAGCAATGGCGACTAAACCGCTTAGGAGCATCAAGTTTCCGGGGCTGACGGATACCTACACCATCGCCGCGACGGATACGACGCTGGCTATCGCGGGAGAGCCTGCGGACGCGAAGGCCGCGGGGGACGCCATCGCGGCAGCGGAAGCGCTGGCGACGGCGGCGGACAGCAAGGCGACCGTGGCCGAGGCGCTGGCGGGGGAAGGGCTGATTGACTACGGCTACGGCACCGATTACAGCGATAACATCACCAGCACGCTGGCCATGACGCGGCGCGGGATGCTGGTCACTCTGAATGGCACCGTCGCCAGAGCGACGAATGGCAATCCGTTCATG
>Ga0326513_10001913_pt1 | contig 15635 bp, 8 predicted proteins | sample 2_2465_0518_D_FD_203654 | JGI IMG/M metagenome (GOLD analysis project Ga0326513, IMG submission 203654) | Bovine rumen microbial communities from UC Davis, California, United States - 2_2465_0518 | ecosystem: Host-associated > Mammals > Digestive system > Stomach > Rumen | place: USA: California... | reverse complement strand
TACAACGATTGGATGCATTATCTTGACAACCACAATACCTTTGTAACGATTGAGCAAGAAACCACAGGCGAATATAATCACACAGCGCAACAGATATTTTCCATTGCAGGCAATTCCTACAAATGGAATAAGTACTATTTAAACGGCTTCCGTACGGATAGCCGTTTTTCTGTTGGGTCAACATTTTATAATCCTGATTTATATCAAGAAAGTCTGACAGTCAATTACTACAATTCCGGCATACATTTCAGCACTGATTCTGTTGTAACCAATAGCATATCTGTGTCGGGCAATGTGGGTGGTTTAGGCGGAATTTCGCCGGGAACAAAAGAACTAATCAACCTTTTCCATAGTAGTGCATCCGAGCGTTTATACATGCCTATAGGCAATCGTCGCAACAAGATATTAGGGGCAGGTAGCATAAGTCTGACATACAACATACCAAGTGCTGATGGTCAGACTTATCGCCAACGCTTGCAGGCAGAATATGGGCAACGCAAGATTGTCAGTTTCGACCAAACAGGCATTGATGCCTACACACCTTATAATTTCAGCCGCGTTCAATTAGACGGACAGTTGCCTATAAAGCCAAATAGTGCCTTCAAACGCATAGACTATATTGCCAACTATCTGTATCGTGATGATTATGGTTCGGAATTTTATCTCAACCGCAACGAACTTTCAACTCAACAAGGTGGAGGATTGTCCGTTTATGGTACACAAAAGACAGATATCAGCCAATACATTATAGGCTTGACATGGCAGACCAATTCAGTCAAGCACCATGCTCTCGACTTCCGTCGCAATCTGATTGACCAAGACGGAGAGTCGTTTGAGCCATGGTCGCCCGATGGTTTTACCACCGAATTAAATCTCAGCACCACCTACGAGCGACAACTGCTCTCTTGGTTAAGGCTTAAATACGAAGGCTATAACTCGGCTATTTATTTCAAACCTACGACAGCAGAATGGTCGAACGATGTGTATTGGCAACTTGCAACCGACACATTAGGTATCGTTCAGCCTGCATACGATTTGTACCATCTTGAGTGGCAATCACGACCTTTTTGGAGCGGCATATTAGAAAACACCATAGGTCTTGACGCGGAGTATGATATAGCCCGATGGATAAGTCTGCGTGCCGACCTTGACATTACATTGGACGGCATAATGCTTGGCAATAAGAAATCATTGATACGTCCGAATTGGCAGGCAGGCATAGGCTTCGATATTCATCCTTGCTCGTGGTTTCGTATGGAACTGAACATGCAAAAGCAACGTGTGAGTTTCAACTACGATGATGTGCGTTTCTTGTCATCAGACTACATGAACGGCAATATCTATTATGCTGACGGGCAGACACTTTTTTCTACTACCGGCGGAGCATATCACAATGCTAAAAATGGGCTGAAACAGACATCATATTTTGTGTTCGACATACCCGTTTATTTTACATTTCGCGATGGCGGCAACGGCAAGCATGAACTTCAATTCATGCAGTCATATCGCAAATATTGGAACTGCTGGTATGTTGACAAATGGCAAGATGGTCAATATGGATATATGACCACCGATATAGTGCATATCAACAATATGGATTTACCATTGCCCGTATGGTACACCAACGATGGCATCAAGCAATATACCATAACTGACACTTTTGCGAAAGGCATTTTCGGTAATAATATACTGACCGATAGCCCGTATTATCTAAGTTCTGTCATTCGTTATAGTTATAGCAGTAAGAAAGTACATTTCTCTATTGGTTGGCAATCATATCAGATGTGCGGTGTTTCAGCCTTAGGCAATGGAGCACAGAGCAACAATCTGAACATTCTGAGCGAATCGTATGCCAATCCGAACACATGGACGAGCGCACGTAATCCGGAAAGTCCGCACCAAGCCACCGGACGTCTCGACCAAGACAAAGCATACGTATGTTGGATTCAATTCACTTATAATCCTATTAAGGAATTAGGATTTAGCATCAACGGCAAATTCAAAGATGGTCAGCCTGTTACGAGTTATACCATCAAGCCATTCACCAACTCATCAGGCAACACGCAGATGGCCATACTGCCAACACGCACACGTGGCATCAACATGTTCGACAAAGATTTCGGTAGTCGCGAAGACGCATTTTTCAATATTGATTTGAGAGTCATTTATAGTCCGACAATCAGAAATCACAGGTGCGAATTTTCAGCGACATGCTATAATATATACGATTTCGGCACCAGTCTGCATGAATATAATTTTGTCAATGGAACCAAAGAACTGCGCAACGTATTGTCAATCTGTATTCCACGCGGCATACTTGTGCAAGCAAGGGTAGAATTATAATGTTGGCATTATGCAAACAATCATTATGACAATTTATTGATATTTTTTAATATTTTATACCTATTTTTTTTGATTTATAATAAAAATAGTGTAATTTTGCCATTTGTTATAAAAAGATTAGACAAGATGAAAGCAGAACGAAAAGTTTTTCTACCCAATTTATTGTTAGCAATCACCGGTGGTTGGCAGATGGCTCGATTGCGTAGTGCCTCACTTGCACCGCGCACGGCAAGTGATTTGACCTTACGCCGCATACTTAAAGCCGCAAAAGATACTGAATATGGTCGTGAACATCATTTTGATGAGATACTGCGTCAACGTGGACCTGAAAGACTATTCGCTGCTTATCGTAAGTATGTGCCGGTCAATGACTATGAGGACTTGCGCCCATATATTGAAAAGCATAAGAATGGAGAGCCGGACATACTCATTCCGGGCAAACCGGCAATGTATGCGACCACTTCAGGTACCACTAATGCACCCAAATGGGTTCCGATGTCAAAGGAATATCTGAATAATGTATATAGCAAGATGACAAAGTTATGGCTTCATAACTTTATTAGACATCGCCGCTATACTTTTTCGGGAGCCATCGTTTTTATGGTGAGCAAATACCACGAAGGAAATGCTCCTGATGGTACTATATATGGTTCGGCAAGCGGTTTTCTGCAAAATGATGCACCTGATTTTATTCGTCAGATGTATGCCTCTGTACCAGAGATATTCGAGATAACTGATTATGCAGCAAAATACTATACGCTTATGCGTATTACTATGGGTCGCAATGTAACTCTCTTTATTATGCCTAATCCGTCAACAGTGTTGGAAATGCAAAAGACCGTTGACGAACACCTTGACGAGATTATCGAAGACATCGAGCATGGTACAATAAGCGAGAAGTTTGAAATCAGTAGCGACCTGCGCAAAAAACTGCTTGTCAAAGTCAAACCAGACCCTGAACGTGCCGCTGAACTGCGCAAACTAAAAGAAAAATTCGGTCGAATATTACCCAAACATTATTGGCCTCACATTCAGACTATGGCAACATGGAAATGCGGCAATACTAAGATTTATGTCGATAAGTTTGCCGATTGGTTTCCAACACATACTTTCTATCAAGAACTCGGCTATTTTGCCACAGAATGTCGTTTCGGACTTTGTTTGGACGAGTCAATCAATACAGTTATGTTTCCGCATTTCCACTATTACGAATTTGTGGAAGAGAGTGAATTAGGTAGCGACAACCCACATTTCTATAATATCTATGAGTTGGAGTACGGCAAACGTTATAATGCCTATGTCACCACATTGTCGGGCTTGTACCGCTACAATATGAACGACTTGATTGAAGTGGGTAGCAGATTTGAAAACACTCCTACAGTCCACATGGTTCAGAAGGTGAACGGTATAGTTTCAATGACAGGCGAGAAACTGCATGAGAAACAATTTGTTGATGCTGTCAATAAAGCAGAAGAACTGACCGAACTGAAGACTAACTTCTTTATCGGTTTTGCGGATGTTGAAAATTCGCGTTATCAGTTCTATTATGAATTTAAAGATGAGAATGTAACTCAAGAGCAAGCCGAAGCCTTCACCCATGCTGTTGATAAATATCTGCAAGACAATAATGAGGAGTATCACGGCAAGCGCAAGTCGTTCCGTCTGCAAGACCCTACGACCGACATTCTTGTCCGACATGCTTTCGACAAGTTCAAGAAACGTTGTATTGAAGAGGGAATGCGCGATGGTCAGTTCAAACTCAACCTACTCCTTCAGGACGAAAAACGTCATGCCAAATTCAAGAATTTAGTGAAACGTTAGATGATTGATTGTTGAACGATGAGTTATTCATCTATCGTGCAATAGGCAGTATATGTCCAAAAATATTTCCGAATATTCGGAGTTTTCCGAGTATTCGGATTTTTTTGAGTGTTCCTTATTTTCCACACTTACAATTAGGAGCGTTGACAAGCAACGCCCCTACACTGAGGTCAACAATAAGTATTCTGACTACCACCTACTGATTGATCCAGCGCATGAAGTCATTGGTTCGAATACGAGAAACGAAGAGTTCCTCCTGAGTCTTTGGTTCAAGAGTTATTTTCAATCGACCATTATAATGACGGTTGACCACTTTGATAGCGTTGATATGGGTGATACAAGCACGAGAGATGCGGAAGAATATTGACGGATCGAGTAACGTCTCAACCATATCGAGCGAATGGTCAACGATATATGATTTGCCTTCGTTATTAACCAAATAAGTAGTCTTATCGCGTGAAATAAAATAAGCAATATCTTCGACTTTGATAATCAAGATACGATCACCAATCTTGATAACGAACCTTTTTTTGTAAGAATTGCGCTGCAAAGAACTATCGAACATAGGTTGGAAGTCAGCACCACCGCGTTCATTTGGCATTACTCGACAACGTTCTAAAGCAGCCACAAGTTCGTCGTTGTCGATAGGTTTGAGCAGATAATCGACACTATGAATTTTAAAAGCCTTGATAGCGTAATTATCATAAGCCGTAGTGATAATAACTTTCGGGGTAACATCGACCTTTTTGAAAATCTCAAAGCATACACCGTCCGACAACTCCACATCCATAAAAATTATGTCTGCTTCGTTTTTCGGATTTTTCAACCATTGTACTGACGACTTGACCGAATCAGCCTCACCTACAATCTCTACATCGTCGAAATTCTGTTTCAAGATGCGCTTTAGATTGGCTTGTGCAGGGATTTCGTCCTCGATTATAAACACCTTCATAATGCAGAATATTTTTAAGTTTATATTATTGGCAATTTTACTACAAACATAGTATCAGTCATTTCAATCTCAACCGTCTTTCCAGTAAGATCAAGATACTGATTGCATATATTATTGAGTCCCACGTTCATTGAATCATTGACATTCATACGCAACTGTATATTATTGGTTACGAGCAACTTGTTGTCTTTGATTTTTATTTCAATCAGGAGTGGTTTATCTTTATTTACCTCATTATGTTTCACTGCGTTTTCCACCAACATTTGCAGACTCAAAGGTATGACCATACATTGGAAATCTTGCGGCAATTGAACCCTATATTCTATACCTTCCGAGAATCGCAATGTGAGCAAATCGACATAATGCTGCGTGAGTTCCAATTCATCTGATATAGGTACCAACTCTTCATCATTGTTTTGTAGCACATAACGATATATATTAGCCAATTTTTTGATATATGCACTTGCTTTATCTTTTTCGCCTGATTGCACAAGATAATTTAGGATATTGAGACTATTGAATAAGAAGTGCGGGTTGATTTGTTCTTTGAGTTTATGATATTGAAATTCGGCATGTCGCTTTTGCACACGCTCTTCTATCATAACCGAGCGCACCATAATAGCATAGAAAGCGATATCCAGAATAACCACCATGAAGGCATTAATAAGGAAAATACTGAGTAACGAGAAGGCATAATACTGCCACCATAAGTTTCGCGCCCTGAACACATTGAGCGCTTCAACATCTAAGATTAGCGCACCAATGGCTGAAACAATAAAGATAAGAGTAATATCAAGCAAGAAACGGGTCAGATAATTTTTACCATACGGAAAATGTTTGCTCAACATCTGAACAGCCCATATATCGACAACTATTGAAAAGAGCAAGACGATGACATTACTTATAAATGACTGAAAAACAATAGCCGTATCGAAATTATAGTTTTCCTTCAGTGAATGGTAGATATCAATGTATAGTATTCGGAACAGCAAGATAAAGAAGACTATACCTAAGATTATAGCCCAGTCATCTTTTAATATTTTTTTTATCTCTCCCATCAATAATTATTTAGTTGTCCGACTGCTTGATATGCAGATTTTTTGCTATTAAATATGCTACCCACCCAACCATTTCGGTTACTAAAAAAGTTACAATCACATTAGCATAATCATGCCAAAAGCCGGTAGTATGATTGCTCATCAATTCCCCTCCCTTGGTACCTAAGAAGAAGCCGCCAAAGCAAAACATAAGCGACAAAACGGCAGATAAGTCGTATGGAAATTTATAGAGCCTTACGACCAAGATAATCATCAGTACGGTCAGAATGGTAAGCGGAACTTCATCAGGCAGATTGAAATAACTGAACAAGGCGACCACCGCAGCATGGGCCACTGCAAAACTATGAATCAACAAATTGGCATAGCCAAGATATTTATTTTTTTCGTTCAACATGGTACTACTTTATTCAAACAACTTGCAAAATTATGAAATATTTTCTATTTATCAAATAATTTTAGCATTATTTATTGCATAAAAGGTCAAAAAAGTGTAACTTTGCAGAAAAATTTGATAAACAAAAAAAATATAACTCGAATAACAATGTCGTTGACCGAACTATTTAATTCAACCTTTTCAGAGCCGCTTACAGAACAGATTGCACTGAGTGCATCAGGTTCAAATCGTCGCTACTATCGCTTACGCAATAATGAGATAAGCGTGATAGGAGTTGAAGGCTCAAGTGCAGATGAAAACAAAGCCTTTATATACATGTCGAAGCACTTCGACAATAAGGGTTTACGCGTGCCTAAAGTATTGGCTCAGAGCGATGACTACATGCTCTATCTGCAAGAGGACTTAGGCGATACCATGCTGTTTGACTATATTGCCGAGGGGCGTTCGACAGGCTCGTTCAGCGAATGGGAAAAAAGCATGCTACGCAAGACAATGCGTTGTTTAGCACAAATACAGGTGATTGGCGGACAAGATTTTGACTATTCTCAGTGCTACCCGCAACCGGAATTTAACGAACGGTCGATACTTTGGGACCTAAACTATTTTAAGTATTGTTTCTTGAAAGCCACTGAATTGGAGTTTCAGGAAAACCGATTGGAAGATGATTTTCATGCTTTTGCACGCATATTACTAAAGCCACAGATGAACACATTTATGTATCGCGACTTTCAGAGCCGCAACGTGATGATACATAATAATCAGCCATATTTCATTGATTTTCAGGGTGGTCGAAAGGGTCCAATCTACTATGATGTGGCATCATTTTTATGGCAAGCGCGAGCCAGATATTCAGACGAGATACGTCAGGAACTGATAGAAGAATATCTTTCAGAACTACGCAAATTTATGACTATTGATAGAGCCGAATTTAACGCTATGCTCAAGCATTTTGTACTATTCCGCACTCTGCAAGTACTTGGTGCATACGGTTTTCGTGGTTACTATGAGAAAAAACCGCATTTCTTACAGAGCATACCCTTTGCCATCGACAATCTTCGTATTTTACTTCAAGACAATTCAAGCGACTATCCATACTTAGTTGACGTGCTTCGTCGAATGACAGAACTAAAACAATTCAACGAGATAGAGATGCGCAAACCGCTGGTTGTCAAGGTTTATAGTTTTTCGTATAAAAAGGGTATTCCGACCGATGATAGTGGCAATGGTGGCGGCTTTGTGTTTGACTGTCGTGCAATCAATAATCCAGGTAAGTATGACCGCTACACAAAACTAACGGGCTTGGACGATCCGGTAATAGAATTTTTGGAGACAGACGGCGAAATTCTAACATTCTTGGAGCATGCCAATGCTTTAGTTGATGCAAGCGTAAGCAGATACATTAAACGAGGTTTTCAGAATTTAATGATCTCGTTTGGCTGCACCGGTGGACAACATCGTTCGGTCTATGCTGCGCAAAAAATGGCTGAACACATACATACCAAGTATGGTGTTGAAGTACGACTTATTCACCGCGAACAAAATATAGAAAAGGTTTTAAAATAGTGATATATGCAAGCAATGATTTTTGCAGCCGGACTTGGAACTCGTTTGAAACCGCTTACCGATACTTGTCCGAAAGCATTGATAGAAATAGGTGGGCAGACATTACTGCAACGTCTGATGCTTAAACTCTCTGCTGCAGGCATTACGAATGTAGTCGTTAATGTACACCATTTTGCAGATATGATAATTGACTACCTAAACGCTAATAGTGGCTTTGGGCTGCATTGGGCTGTGTCGGATGAGCGCAACCAACTATTAGAGACGGGCGGCGGTCTGAAAAAGGCGCAATCGCTATTTATGAGTTATGAACCAATATTGGTTCATAACGTTGACATATTGTCAAATCTGGATTTTCGGCTACTCACAGCAGCACACAGAGCCGATAGACTTGCCACTTTGGTAGTTAGTGAGCGACTGACTCAACGTTATTTTCTGTTCGATAAGCAGATGCGTCTGCATGGTTGGACTAATATCAGTACAGGCGAAGTGCGACCGGCGAGTCTTTCAACCGATGGTTTGCAAACATTGGCTTTTTCAGGTATTCAGATTGTCAGCCCACAGATATTTGACGCGATGGACGGCTTTGGTGAGAAATTTTCTATCACCGATCTCTATATACAAAAATGTGGCACACACCATATAGTAGGATATGTGCCACGAGAGTATAGAATGATGGATGTAGGCAAAATCAATCAAATTGAGGAGGCGCAATCATTTGCAGCGCAGATGGAATAATGCTTACCTGATAAGGTCCGCAAGCATCAACTACTATTCCATCGGCCTCAAACGGAAGGTAGTGCTTGGTCTGAAGTTGAATATCCGTTGCCACAATAGACTTGATAAATGGTAATTCGGTCAGTTTGCCATCAAAGATATGCGGTAAGGCTTTGATTATCTGCTTGAAGGTTGGTTTTTCAACAAACATAGCATGAAAGACTCCATCGCGAGGGTCGGCATCCGGGTTTTGCTTGATTCCTCCACCTGAGAATGGTCCGTTACCAATATTCATTGTAAATAATTTGCCGGTGAAAGAACCATTTTCACCCTTATCCGCTATAGACGTATTGTAGTTGAGTTGCATTTTTTGAGCTTTATGCTTCATCACCGCAAAGAGCAAAGCAAAAGCATAGAGCAACCGATGGCTACCAAGATAGTATTTCATGACTAAAGTCATCTGACAAGTCAGACAATCGACACCGAAACCAACGGAGTTGATAAAATAATGGTATTCCGTTATTCCATTACGTACTACCCCCACTCTGCCTATATCAATAGGTATTTTCTTCCCGTTTAGATAATCGTTGATTGATTTCTTATGGTCTTTGGTAAGCCCCCAGAAACGTCCCCAATCATTACCTGTTCCACGCGGTATGAGTCCAATGCTTACTTTAGAGGTGTCAACACCTTGAGCCGACATGATACCATTGATAGCCTCACTCATAGTGCCATCGCCGCCGACAACAAGAATATCATATATATTATGTTCAACCAATTCGCGTGCCAACTCAGTGGCATGACCAGCATATTTGGTTACTCTAAAAGTAAAATCCATGCCAAGCCGACGTAATGTCTTGAACAAATAGTATCGCTGTCGGCGAAAGGCTTTTTTTCCTGACTTTGGATTGATAATTATTCCGAGCATAGTAATCTGCTATTTGGGCGAAAAGCGTTATTGCTTTTGTCGTACTGAAAATGTCAGCACAAAATAAGTTAAAAAAAAAGGATAATCAAAATAAAATGTATATTTATTGCGAATTTTTAATAATCTTTTACATTTGAGGGTCGTTTTTAATTATTTGTTTATAGGTGCCAATTATTATATTTATTGATATTATTGTCGTTATATTGATTATTTTGATGTAATTGATACTATTGTCTTTACATTGATCGTTTTGATATAAGAAGGTTACTCACAGAAAAAACAGATTTAACAGATTTCATCGGATGATAAATCCGTGTTAATCCGTAAGATATATGGACAACTTTATCAATATTATCAATAAAATCAATGTCGGGACAACTTTATCAATATTATCAATGACTAAAGTTTCCCACTAATATTCAATAGCACTTTTATTGAGATTATACCCAGTAGGGGTTTCCTTTTAATAGCATTAAAAGATTCATCTTTTCCCCTTTTTTGAATCTGATTTTTCGGGGCGTTCGATGCCCCCGAAAAATCACGTAATATAGTAGAGTAAGGTATCCATATTTTCTATTAAAAGATAATCGCCACGCGATATGCGGTAATATCATTGACGAACATAAAGTACGTTGACGAGCAACGCCTCTACAATGAGATAAACCAACTATACTCAATGTATAGTGCGCAAAAAACGACTTTTCAGCAAGAATATCCGCCAAAAAGGCAAAAATATTTGTTTATTTCAACAAAAGATAGTAATTTTGCAAGTCGGAAAAGAGTATGTGTTGTTACTTCTCCCCGTCTTTACTTAACATTTAGATTTATCCATGAAACATACTTGACACCATAAAGGTGTTTGGTATGCGTTTTTTGTTTTGTTTAATAACGTCGGCAGCCTATATGCCGAAATAAGTAAAAGTTTGAAGTTTCGCGAGTGCTCCTATATAAAGAAATATTGGTGTATACGGCGTTAGCCGTTTAATGTTAATAGAAACGAGTATTCAATTTTCCCATTGCCAATCTGATTTTTTCGGGTGTTCGATACACCGAAAAAATCAAACAAAAAGAATAAAGATACTATCCATAATATTCTATTAACATTAAATTGCTATGCGATAAACAATTAACAAATGCGAAACTTAAATAATCTAAATATAGGGCAAAAAGTATAAACATAGCAATTTTGAGAAATTAATTTAACTCTTTGCCATGTTATGCGACTTTTTTACATATAAAAGCACTATAAAGACATAATTATTTGCAGATATTAAGATAATGTTGTAATTTTGCATAATGAAAATCTTTATTTAGCCATTAAATTTTTATCATGATAAACATGCCGATACTTTTAGTATTGGTGTGTGTTTTTGTTTTTACAATTATTATAAAGATTGCTTTTTTGGTATGAGAAAAATTTATTCTGCATTGGTTGTTATATGCACCATAGTTTTCGGTGCGCCTAATTATATGTTTGCTGAAAGTTTAATGGTGGCAGATGGGACATCATCTACCGCTTATTACCCTGTCTATGGGAATTACGCAGACTATTATCAGCATGTACAGATAATATATTCAAGTGCCGATTTAGCAGAGATGGCAGGTCAGAATATCACCGGCATGACCTTTTATCTGCATACAAAAGCATCTGCTACATGGACAGCGACATTCAAAATATCGGTAAAAGAGACTGACGACACTGATTTTGGTGATGCAACCTATCCTGCCCCAACATTCAAATCTACCACAGGATTGACAACTATTTACACAGGTTCACTGGATGCAACAAAAACAACGATAGACATCAATTTTAGTAGCCCATTTGCATATAGTGGTGGAAATTTGCTCTTTGACTTACAAATAACCACACCCGGAAACTATAAGGATGCAAAATTTTATTCACCATCAACTATTTATTCCGGTCCAATCTATTGTATAGAGGGGCACAATTCAACATCACTGGCAAACATTGCATCATCCAATTACCAAAGTCGTATTCGCCCCAAAACAACTTTCACTTACGAGGCAGCCGGCATTGTAACTTGTCCCAAACCAACAAATCTTATAGTGGCAGATATTTCTGCAACTTCTGCCAATATAACATGGAAAAGAAAAGGGACTGAAACAGCATGGAACTTACAATATTCGTCGAATGGTGGGTCAACATGGACGACATTGAATCTAACTACTTCAAATGTTTCTGTTGTTGGTGATGATTGTTCATATACTTTGACAGGATTGACGGCTCAAACAACATATAAAATCCAAGTCCAAGCCGATTGCGGTAGTGGCGATTTAAGTAGTTATTCATCATCTACATCGTTCACCACACCATGTACAGCAAAAAGTATCCCATGGAGTTGTGATTTTGGATCGATGGCCATCGGTTCATCAACAAGCCCCGCTCCTGAATGTTGGGATATGTTAAATACAAATGAAGGTGCATATCCTTATGCCTATGTTGCTATCAATTCAGGATATTATGTATCCGGTGGGACAAATTCCAAATCGCTTTATTTTCAATCAAGCAGTTCTAAATATAGTTATATTATTTTACCAGAATTTGAAACTCCTATCAGTCAGTTAAAAGCAAGTTTTTATTATCGAAACGAAGGGACTTCTACTTCTAATGGTATTATAACAATAGGCTACATGACGGATCCTTCGAATGGAAGTTCATTTACAGCAGTTTCGTCATGTACAAGGGTAACCACAATGACACAGGTTACAAACATCAAATTTACTTCAGCACCCGCCAATGCACGCATAGCATTTCGTTATGGAGGAGGTAGTGGCAATAACTATTATGCAAGTATTGATAATATAAATATAGAATCAGCCCTTAATTGTACGGCAACGAGCGTAACAAGTATAACAGAAAAGACAGCGACATCAGCAAAACTGACATGGACAAGTCGAGATGGTGTATCGTCATATCACTATTGTGTTGTACCACGAGGCGATGCTGCCGATTGGAGCGAAGATTTAAGTACAACCAATAATTTCGTAACTGTAACAGGGCTAACTCCCGGTGATTATGATTTCTACGTAAAATGCGATTGCGGTGATAATCCCACATCAAGTGCTTACCCATTCACATTAGAGTGTGCTGATCCCGGAACACCGACATTTTCAAGTCCGACTGCCGATGGAGGTCATGTAGCATGGACTGCTGCAAGTAGCGTTACCACCTATCAATATTGCGTTGTAGCAAGTGGAGCAGCGGCTGACTGGAGCGGCAATCTAACAGTTAACACCAATTCAAAAGATCTAACCGGTTTGACTACCGGCAATAACTATACATTCTATGTGCGCAGCAAATGTGCAGAAGGTATATATAGTGATGCTAAGAGTTGTTCAGTAAGTCCGGCATGTCCCACTCCGACCGGCATAACATTTACTAATCAAACGTATAATAGTGTACGAGTAACATGGACTAATGGCGGTGGCGAGACAGCATGGAACTTGCGTTATAAAGCCGGTTCTGGCTCTTGGAGTACACCGGTTCGCCTGACAAGTCGCCAATATGATTTAACGGGACTTACAAGCGGTGTTACATATACAGTCCAAGTTCAAGCCGATTGTGATGGCACATGGGCATCAAACACCTACACACCGGTATGTAACACTCCGGGGGCAATAACGCTGACCAATCAGACTTATAATAGTGTACGTGTAACATGGGCTGCAAGTGGGACAGAGGATTCATGGAATCTGCGTTATCGTAAGGGTAGCGATAGTTGGACTGAACGCAATGGGTTGACATCACGTCAATGCGATTTGACCGGTTTGGTTGCAGGTGAGGAATACACTATAGAGGTTACAGCAGCATGCTGCACAAGCGGCACCCGTTCAACGACTTATACCCCTGTATGCCCTACTCCGGGAACAATCACATTGTCGAACAAAACACATAGCAGTGTACGTGTAACATGGGCTGCAGGTGGAACAGAGGACTCATGGAATCTGCGTTACAAAGCGGCAGGCGGCGCATGGTCAGACGATAGCGGTGCCGCCACAGGACTGACAACAAAACAATATGACATTACCGGTTTGACATCAGACGTAGAATATACAATAGAAGTGTCGGCAGGTTGCTGCACCGGTAGTGCACGTTCAACGACCTACACACCGATATGTGCCACACCGGCTTCGGCAACAGTTTCGGCTGTTAAGGATGCTACGGCTTCGGCTTCATGGTCGGCTGCAGCAGGTACAGGTATTACAACCTTCCAATATATAGTAGTACCACGTGATGCCACACCTGATTGGAGTGCAGCCACCACAAAGACCAGCACATCAGCCACATTGAGCGGTCTGACCGTTGCCACTAATTATGATTTCTATGTTCGTTCGAAATGTGCTGACGGCAATTTCAGCGAGAGTCTGAAACGCCAGTTTACAACCACTGCCCAACAGCCGGGTACGATTACCGTCAACTCTGTAACATCAGATGGTGGTCGTTTCAGTTGGACTGCAGGTGGAGCAGAAACCCAATATCAGTGGAAGACGAGTGCAGCCGGTTCGGACTGGAGCGAGCCACTGCCTGCTGGCACACGTACAGTGACTGTAACAGGACTTAATCCAACCACAACATACACTTTCTACGTTCGCTCATACTATTCGGCAGGCGTACAGAGTGCAGCACGCTCAACCTCGTTCACCACCACATGCGGTGCAGAAAGCATGCCATTTATCGAAGATTTCAATAGCATAGCAGAATTAACTATTCCAACATGTTGGGATAACACAGAAGGTACTACTACTGTCGATCGTTATAAATGGACAGGTTATTTGACAGGTCGTTCGGGTAAATGTGTGCGCTTTGATTCATATACTAATTCAACATCTAACACTAACTTCTTAAAGACTCCGCCTATTGATGTTGACAAAGAAGCATCACTATTTTTCTGGTACAAAAATCCGACAGGCGGTGATTTCTCTGTTTACTACTCTATCGACGGTGGTGCGCAGACATTGCTTAAATCAGGCTTGACCGGCAAGACAGCATGGACACAAGCCACATACGCATTACCGGCTGCATGCGTTGGACATAAAGTAACTATTATATTCAAAGGTACAAGTAATTATGGCAGTGGCGATGCCTATATCTATTTAGACGATGTAGAAGTAAAGAATTGCGACCCATCAACCATATATTTTGACGCCGGTGATGGTACTCCTGCATCAACATCACTAACTGCCTCACGTTGTACAGGTATAGAATTGCCTACAGTGTCAGGTCAATGCGATGGTTGGACATTAGCAGGTTGGGCAACCGAACCTGTTATGGAAGCAACAAGCAGTCTTGACGCAACTATTTATGCGGCAGGTTCAAGATACTATCCGTTAGTTGATACCGACACGTTGTATGCAGTATATTCAAAGGCAATAGGCACAAGCAATAATTACGCACGTGTAAACACACCAAGCGAAATAACATTAGGCTCGAAATATATCATTGTTTACTACTATAGCAGTACCAATTACGCAATGAGTAGTACATTATACTATAGCACATACTCACCAAACGGGAAGTCTGTAACACCGAATGGATCTGACATAATAACCACAACTGATGCCACTATAATTTGGCAAATAAGCGGTTCGTCTTTGAGTAATTGTACTATTAGTAATACGGCTTCAAATAAATACTTATCGTTTAAGAAAGTAAGTAACGAGGTTGCATTTGCAAGTCCAAGCGATGGAGATAATTTTACAATTGCACAAAATACAACAAGCCTATTCTCTATAAAATCAAATAGCAGCGTATCATACCCATATTTAGTTGGTTCTTCTAATACTTTTACTAATAGTAGTTCTAACTCAAATTCTAAATTTAAGATATACAAAAACGTAACG
>Ga0326513_10001911_pt1 | contig 15653 bp, 32 predicted proteins | sample 2_2465_0518_D_FD_203654 | JGI IMG/M metagenome (GOLD analysis project Ga0326513, IMG submission 203654) | Bovine rumen microbial communities from UC Davis, California, United States - 2_2465_0518 | ecosystem: Host-associated > Mammals > Digestive system > Stomach > Rumen | place: USA... | reverse complement strand
GCGAATTGGGCTTTAGTGTATATACGATTGACAATTTAACTGAATTCAAGAAATATATGCCGTATGTAAAAGCTATTATATCAAATCAGATTAGCACAGTTGATGCAATTGTTTCTTAAAGGTCACTATAAATCACTAACATAGGGCGCGGAATTTCGCGCCCGTCTCCGATTTATTTACAAGCCAAAGGGGAGGACATATGTATATTGTAATCGAACTGCAGACGACCGGAGACCAGGTCGGCACAATCGTAAATGCCTACTCCGCAAGGGGGCAGGCAGAATCACGCTACCACACGATCCTTGCGGCGGCGGCGATCTCCGAAGTTGAGACACACGGCGCGGTGATGCTGACCGAAGAGGGGCAGCTTCTGCTCCGGGGATGCTACCACCACGGGAGACCAGTCGATACATCTGACGATGTAGTGATCGGAGGCGAAGAGTGATGGACATGACCACACTTATCGTAGCTATGAGCATCCCGTCAGCGATCACGGGCTTTTGCTTCTGGCTGATCGAACGGAAAATCCAGAAGACAGACGAGCAGCACAAGCGTGAGCGGGAAGAGCGACAGAAGGAACTGGACAGGCGCGACGAACAAAGACGTGAATACGAAATGTGCCAGCTCAACATGGTGGTCGCGTCCATGGCGCTTGCCGAAGCGACAGCCAAAGCTGTCCAGCGCATCCCAGAAGCACACTGTAACGGTGACATGGACGCGGCGATAGACTATGCCACGAAGGTCAAGAACGATCAGAAGGAGTTCTTGAGGCGGCAGGCTATCGCAAACATTGACTTTTAAAGGGGGAACATATGACCAAACAGGACATTGTACGGAAACTGACGTCAAGGAAATTCTGGCTTGCGGTGATCGGCTTCGTGACGCCGCTGATGGTGGCTGCAGGCTTCGGTGAGGGAGACGTGGCGCAGGCATCCGCAATCATCATGGCGGGCGGCACTTTGATTGCCTACATCATCGGCGAGGGGCTCGTTGATGCGTCCAGAGCCGGACAGGACGATGATTTCATCGTGGTAAAGGATGACAACAATGACGTTTAAAAAGTACACTCTGACGTCCACGCAGATCACCAAGATTGCGCGGCTCTGCGTCCAAGAGCAGGGCAATATCAAAGGCGTCCGGGCTGAGGCGTCCCTCATGGCAGATCAGCTGGAGACCAACGCGGCGCGACAGAAGAAGTACGGCACTGACGGAAACGGGCTGTATAACTGGGTCCGTAACGGCGGCTGGTTCTATCGCGCCGCGTACTACATGGACAACGGGAGCGCATCCGCAGAAGCTGTGGCTGCTGTCAAGGACGTGCTGTGCAAAGGGAACAGATTCTTCCCGCAGTACGTCGATGAGCATGACTGCATCAGCGATATATCCTCTATTTCCACCGGTTCGAAGTACAACCGGGAAGACTACGTGCAAGGGAAGACCATCATCAAAAACAGATACGGTTCCACGTACACTTTCTGGTCCTTCCCCGCACCTGGATGCGATCCCTTCGGCTACACCGCGGAGGCGTACAAGTATGTCAAGGACCACGGCGGGGATGTGCCTGAGCCAGCCGCGAAAGTCAAGGTCACGGTATCGCTGCCGGAGATCTCCGAAGGCGATGAGGGCGACGCGGTGACAATCTGGCAGATCATCTGCGGTGCAGATCCTGACGGGGATTTCGGACCGAATACGCGAAAGGCTACAAAGTCATGGCAGAAGTCGCACGGGCTGACAGCGGACGGGATCGTAGGCGCGGCGTCATGGAAGAAGGGATTGAACTCAATCTGATAGGGGCGGGAAACCGCCTCTTTTTTTATGCCAAAAAGCGACACAAAAAACGACACAAAACTGTGCCAAACGTGTCATTTTTGTGTCAGATGTGTCATAAACAAGCAAAAAGAAAAATCCCGCGGACCATTGGAAATACTGCATTTCCTTGGCTTTGCGGGATTCTTTCTATAGCGGAGAGGATGGGATTCGAACCAATTCCCAAAACGCGATCCGTCCGCATAAATAAAGGGTGTGTTTGATCGAGTGACACAATTATTGACACATAATGGTACTTAAGGCGCCTCGGACATCTTCCGCATGATCGGTGATCGCATGTCGATAGACTCTTTTCATCACGGAATCTGTCTCGTGTCCGGACATCTTTATGATCTCAGCATCTGACAGTTTCAGGACGTCATGGCAGTAGGACACGAAAAAGTGGCGGCAATCGTGGAGACGAAACCGCTGATCTTCTGGTATGCCGGCGCGCCGGAGCAGATCAGGAAAAGCGTCTGACCATGCCTTCGGTGTCATGTCTGTGGCACGGCCCTGATCGCGGATCAGATCGGCGATGCGGTGCGGAATCGGAATGAAGCGGTCGCCGGCGCGTGACTTCGGCGGCTTGACGTGGAGCTTGCCGTTGCCGTCCAAAGCGATAGCGCGGCGCACATGGAGTATGTCACCGTCCAGATCCTCTGCCGTCACTGCGCAGACCTCACCACAGCGCAGACCGAACACCGCAAGCGCGAAGGGTACTTCATAACGCGTTCCTGCGGCGGTCTGCGCGACTTGCTTTACTAGGTCCTCGGACGGAACACGGATCTCGTGCGGGACCTGCTTCGGCATCTGGAGAGGCGGGATCCGGATCCCTTCCGACGACATCACGGTGGAAATGAATCCGATCCAGTTTTTGATCGTCTTCGGGGACTTGCCAGCTGCGGACATGGTCAGGATGATATTTTGCAGATCGGACTTCGTGATCCGGTCGATCTGACGCGCACAGAATACCGCGTGCTCTTCCTGCAGTGACCTGAGATAAGATTTATATCCTCTGATGGTGCTCGGGCTGAGTGTTTGAGCGGAGCGGCTCAGAAAGCGTTCTGCGGCGGCTGAGAAGGCCATTGATTCGACGGCGACCTTATGTGCATTGAGGTAGTCGTCTGCCAGATTGCGCACTTCCGCCTTCGATCGGGCCGTGAACCGCTTATAATGCCGCTTGCCGTCGATGCCTGGAATCGCGACCAGAGTGGAATACTTGCCTGATTTCGTGCGGGTGATCTTCATGGTTCCGCTTTTCTCCTCTCATACTCATCTAATACTTTATCGTTGTGATCCCATATCTGCACCAGCGTCATGCCGGCGTACTTCTGCTCATACTTGCGGAGCTTCTTCCGGATCCGCTTCAGTTCCTCGGACACCTCGCGCCTGATCTCTTTCGCGTGGGCATCCGACTCGATCTGCTGGACGTCGGTTTTCTCCCAGTCTTTGCGGCGGATGTGGTCGAGCGCGTGGTCATAGGCTTTCATGAGAGCGGCGTGGTTATAACGAGCGTTCAGAAAGATCGTGTGCGATCCGTCCGGATTCTCGCTGATCTGTTCCGTGATCCCGATCTCCATGTCCATGACCACGATATTGATCACGTGGCCGTCGATCTCAATAGTCATCGTCTTCCGGATGCTCCAGTTTATAGAGCTGCTTCATCATGTCGTAGTGGGCGCGGAATTTTTCCGGCTCCATGTTGCGTTTCATGTGGAAGAGCGCGCGCATCTCCGGATCGTCAAACATTTCCTGTGCGAGTTTGGCGGTTTCGGGATCGGTATAATAGACCGCGCTGCTGTCGCTCTGACTTTCCACGAGGTCACTTTTCTGGACGCCGAAATACTGCGCCATCTTCTCGATCTTATCGATCCGAGGGTATGTTCTGCCATTGATCCAGTCTGTCAGTGAGGAGTATGGTACGCCGATGGCTTTTGCGAAGTCGTGCCGGGAAATTCCCAGTTCATCGAGATGTCGCTGTATGTTAAGGCCCATCACTTTTTTATTGCCGAGCATGTCTTTTCCTCCGTTTCTCTCCCCTGCTCTTAATATAATGAAAATATCGGGTAAAATCAATATAATAACGGTTTTACCGTTGACGAAAACGGTTTAACCGTTTACTATAAGCGTTGGGGAAATTTATAGGAAGGAGGTGAAAAAGTGGCGATCACACTGAAAGCGGCCCGCGTCAATGCCGGCCTGACCCAGAAAGAAGCGGCTGAAAAGCTGGGAATCGCGCTCGATACGCTAATCAATTACGAAGCCGGTAGGACTTTCCCGGCGGTTCCCACAATCCAGAAAATCGAAAGCCTGTATCATGTGTCATACAATGACATCAATTTTTTGTGCCTTGACAAAACGGTTTAACCGTTACGGAGGAAACGATGAAAAGCACAATCATCCGCGCCGCACTGATCACAGCCGGATACGACGGACGACAGGCAGACTTCTGCCGGATCGCACGGATCCCGCTGCGGACCTTTTACCGGCGCATCAGAGATCCGGACTCGCTGACCGTAGGGGAGCTGCGGCGAATTGACCGGACGGCACACATTGAAGACAAGGATCTGCTCAAGTTAATAAGGGGGAAAACATGAAGGATATTATTTTACCAGAGTATATCGAGATGAGGAAGAAACACAGAAGGCGTCTCAGCAAAAGGAAAAACCGCATCCTGTACGGGATCACGGGTGCTGCCGGCGGAGGAATGTGGCTCGCCTGCAACGCGATCGCGAACGACTGCACGGACGCATGGACAAATATCGTCCTTCTGCTCGCTTCGCTTTGGATCACCGTTTTCATCGCAGCTAATGAGAGGAGGTTTCCGCGATGACAGAAGCAACAATCACGATTCCATTTGAGTTATACAACGAACTGATTGTAAAGGCCACAGCTTTCGATCTTGCCATAGAGATGACGCAGGACGAGAGCATGGAGTATAAGATTTCGGATTTTTTCAAATTTTTGGGACGGAGGCAAGAAGCAAATGATCTATGACGACATCCCCGCAGTCCGCAGGTCGGATCTGTGGGAGCTCAGGAAAAGCCCGCTGCACTATCTGTATGCGGTCAAACATGAAAGCGAGCCGACGCCCGCGCTGCGATTCGGGACGGCGGCTCACAAATACATACTGGAAACAGATGATTTCTGGAAGGCTTACATCCTTGAGCCGGAGGTGGACCGGCGGACGAAGGACGGAAAAGCGACCTGGTATCAGTTCCAGACCGAACTCGCCGAGACCGGAAAAGCATCTGTATCCGCATCCGATTATATCACGATCGGAAAGATGGATGAAGCGATTCGGGCAAATAAGACGGCAGCGGCGTTGCTCAAGAACGGACGTCACGAGGTGCCGATCGCGTGGACCGACAGCGAGACCGGAGAACTGTGCAAGTGCCGGCCGGACTGCCTGACCACGTACAACGGCCAGAAGTACATAGTGGACTACAAGACCACACAGAGCTGCGAAGACGGACACTTCGAACGGTCGTGCAGAATGTATGGATATAAGTTACAGGCGGCCATGTACAGCGAAGGCGTCTTCAACGATCTGCTGGAGCCGTATAAGTTCGCGTTCGTGGCGCAGGAGAAGAATCCGCCGTACGCGGTGCGCGTCTATTTCTGTGATCAGGGCTTTATCGATGAAGGAATGGAGATCTTCCGCGACCTGATCGGGATCTATCACAAGTGCAAAGAGTCCGGCATCTGGCCGGGATACGAAGACAGGGAGCTGATCGGCGATGAGTGATATTAGTGGCATGAAATTCGGCAGACTTACGGCAATAAAAATCGTCGGCAAGACAACAGACAACAGACAACAGACCGGCGTGGTTGTGCATTTGTGAATGTGGGAATGATGCGGTCGTCTCCGAACACAATTTGAAACGGGGCACAACAAGATCATGCGGATGCTATAAGCGGGACGCCCATTATAAATCCCACTATAAGCACGGAATGTGCAAAACGCGACTGTACCGCATATGGACAAATATGCGTTCCAGATGCGATCGACCTAATAATGACAACTACAAATGGTATGGTGGCAGAGGCATTGGTTACGACAACGAGTGGACTGTCTTTTCCACTTTTGCGGAATGGGCGCTGTCACATGGATACGACGACAGACTCGAGCTTGACCGTATAGATACTGATGGAGACTATGGACCGACGAATTGCCGCTTCGTCGCGCATAAAGAGAATTGCAATAACAGGAGGAGCTGTCATGCCAAAAACACACTGGCGGTCACTCTGTGACCCTAATTATCTCGGCTCGTATGCGTTCCAGCCGGGAGAGGAGAAAACCGTCACCATCAAAGAGGTGAAGCGCGAGATCGTCCAGAACCAGAACGGGAAGGAAGACTGTACGGTCGCCTATTTCGAAGAGGACATAAAGCCGCTGATTCTGAACAAAACCAACGCCGACGCGATTGCGAAAGCATGGGGAACGCCTTACATCGAAGACTGGTCCGGGAAAAAGATCGTCCTGAAGGTTAAAAAGGTGTCAGCGTTCGGGGAGATGGTCGACGCGGTCCGCGTATCAAAGGATCGTCCGGTCGAGGAAACAATACTCTGTGAAATCTGCGGAAGCGTGATCAGACCTGTGTCCGGGAAGACGGCGCAGGCGATCGCAACCGCCACAAAAACTAAATATGGAAAAACTATCTGTTTAGACTGCGCAAAGAAGGAGGCAAACAATGTCGAATGAATTAAATGTCCACAATCTTGTACTCGATGACAACACTTTCGAGGTACTTCCTGACGGTGACTACCGCTTTACGGTCGCATCGCATGAACTTGGATACGCGTCCTCGGACAAACTGCCGCCGAACACGCAGCAGATCACGTGCCATCTGGAGATCCCGATCATCAAAGACGGCGAAGTCAAAACGGTCACGGTCAAGAATAACTTTAACGTATACAAAAAGGCGCTATTCGCGATCCGGCAGTTCGCCGAAGCGATCGGTCTCTGCGCAGAGAAGGGCAAGTTTACATTTGACGTAGACAAGATCGACGGGAAGACCGGTGTCTGCTCACTGACCACACATGAGAGCGCGAACGGCAACGAGTACAACCGCGTGCAGAATTTCTACCCGCCGTCAAAAGTACCTGCAGCGACCGCAAATGATGACGCATGGCAGAAGAAAGACGATTTCATGCCGGCTCCGGAGGGCATCCTCGATGACATCTTATAAGCTGCGGCCGTACCAGATCGAGGCCATCAATGCGATCAATGAGAAATGGCAAGAATGGAATCGCGAGCTGCTGGTTCTTCCGACCGGATGCGGGAAGACGGTGGTCTTTAATACGATCGCGTACTGGCGCCCTGATCCGACGCTGATCCTCGCGCACAGGGACGAACTGATCGAGCAGGCGCGCGACAAGTACAGCGGGATGTTTGACGAGATGCCGGGAAAGATCAAGGCGGGTGAGGAGGTGATCAAGCGCGTCACGGTCGGATCCGTGCAGACCATGTGCCGGCGAGATTATTCGGGGCAATTCGGAACAGTGATCGTGGACGAAGCGCATCACGCGATTTCACCGTCGTATCAGACGGTGCTCGGCCAATTCCCTAATGCGAAGGTGCTCGGAGTTACTGCGACACCTGACCGTGGAGACAAAAAGAGTTTAGCCAGGTATTTCGACGGCATCGCTTATGAGTACGCCCTGAAAACGGCCGTCACGGAAGGTTACCTGTGCCCGATCACGGCACGGACGATCCCGCTGCAGATCGACCTGTCAGAGACAAAGGTGTCCATGGGCGATTTCGAGGTGACGTCGATCGGCGAGACGCTGGAGCCGTATCTGCCACAGATCGCGGAGGCGATCAGCCTCTATGCGAGCGCAAGAAAGACTGTCGTCTTTTGTCCGCTGATCAGTATCGCTCAGGAGCTCGCCGGCATGATACCGGGAGCGAGAGAGGTGAACGGCAGCAGCGAGGATCGGAAAGAGGTCCTCGAATGGTTCGATCAGGCCGGACCGGGCGCGGTGCTCTGCAATGCGATGTTGCTGACAGAAGGCTGGGACTGTCCATCGTGCGACTGCGTGGTCGTGCTACGGCCGACGAAGATCCGAAGCCTGTACGCCCAGATGATCGGGCGCGGCACGAGGTTGAGTCCGGGCAAGGACAATCTGCTGATCCTCGATTTTCTGTGGCTGACGCAGAAGCATAATCTCTGCAAGCCGGCATCACTCGTGACGGACAACGAAGAGGACATCGAGACAGTAACGAGGTCGTCCGCAGAAGACGAAGAGATCGATCTGTTCGGAGCTGCGTCGGATGCTGAGGAGGCGAGACGGAGAGCACTCGCGCGGGAGCTTGAAAAGCAGATCAAGAAGAAGTCGAAGCTGGTCAACCCGATCGAATTATTCGATATCCTTGGCGACATCGGTCTGGCAGACTACGAGCCATCATTCCAGTGGGAAGAAGCAGAGGCGTCCCAGAAGCAGATCCAGACACTCAACAATTTTGGCATCGACGCTGACGGGATCACGAAGGGATACGCGTCGGCGATCCTTGACAGGGTGATCACCAGATCAAAGAGCGGACTCGCGACGATCAAGCAGGTCAAGTGCCTGAAGCGATTCGGGTATGAGCCGCAGGGATGGACGTTTGAACAGGCATCGAAGAAGATCACGGCACTGGCCGCAGTAGGGTGGAAGAGGTGGAAACTCCATGATTGATTACGATCTGCTGAACGCGATCCCGCCTGACTGCAGCTACAATGACTGGCTCCAGGTCGGCATGGCGCTGAAACACGAAGGCGCTGACGTATCTGTCTGGGATAACTGGAGCCGCAGCGGATCCAAGTACCGAAACGGCGAATGTCAGCGGAAATGGGCATCCTTTAAAAGCGAGGGTGTCACCGGAGGAACACTGTACTACATCGCGGAAAGCTACGGATACAGGCCAAAGATGACCACGGAAGTGTATGACCTTCACAATCTGCTTCTGGATGAGGTCATCGTCGATCAGTCTTTCATTGACCGCGAACGCATACCGGGAGTGCCGGAGAACTATAACGCGAAGGGCGAGATGCTCGAATATTTCAAAGCGCTCTTCCATGAGGATGACTTCGTCGGGTACTGCGTTAAGTTCCGTGATGACAAGGACGGCAGGCTGAAACCGGCTGAGACCATGTATCGGCGCACGGCCGGGGACATCATAAAGAAGCTCCAGACCGGCACAATCACGGACGCGATCGGGACGCTGGACAGCAGAGCCGGCGCTTATGTACGGTTCAATCCGCTCGATGGCGAAGGCGAAAACAACAAAAACGTTACGCGGTGGGACTACTGCCTAGTCGAATCCGACGAGGATGACATTGAGAAACAGTACAGCCTGTACAAGGCCATGAACCTGCCGATCCGCTTTCTAGTCCACTCCGGCAGCAAGAGTCTGCACGCCATCGTCAAGATCGACGCGGATAACCCGCAGCAATACCGGACACGTGTCAGGGAACTGTACGAATTCTGCAAAAAGAACGGGCTCCATCCTGACGAACAGGACAAGAACGAATCTAGGTTCAGCCGCCTTCCCGGCGTCCAGCGCAATGGCAAATGGCAATACATCGTTGAGCGTGACATCGGTGCGAGATCCTACGATGAATGGATTGACTGGAGACAGACACAGGTGGACGACCTTCCGCCTGAAGACAATCTCGAAGCTATCTGGAACGAGCTGCCGCCGCTCAGGGACGAACTGATCCCTGGCGTGCTCCGGACAGGGCACAAGATGCTGGTCGCGGGACCGAGTAAAGCCGGAAAGAGTTTCCTGCTGATCAATCTCGCGGTTTCCATTGCGGAAGGTATCGACTGGATCGGCATGAAGTGCAAACAGGGAAAAGTCGTCTATGTCAATCTGGAACTGGACCGTGCGAGCTGCCTGCACCGGGTAAAAGAGATCTATGAAAAACGCGGACTGAGCCCTGACAACCTGAAGAACATTCGGATCTGGAACCTAAGAGGAAAGGGCAAACCGATGGACAAGCTCGCGCCGATCCTGATCCACCGATACAAAGACGCCGATCTGGCTGCCATCATCATCGACCCGATCTATAAGGTCATCACCGGAGATGAGAACAATGCCACCGAGATGAGCAACTTCTGCAGTTATTTTGACCAGGTGGCCACCGAGACGGGCGCGTCGATCATCTACTGTCATCACCATTCCAAGGGCGCGTCAGGAAAATACGCAAACGCTGCTGACAGGTCTTCCGGTTCGGGAGTCTTCGCACGGGATCCGGACGCTATCGTGGATATGCGGGAGCTGCGTGTCGACGGCTTGACGGACAAATACCGGAAAGATCATCCGAACGCGAACACAGTTCTCACAGCTTGGGAGATTTCGACAACACTGCGTGAGTTTCCTCCGACAAATCCCTTCCGGATCTGGTTCGATCATCCGATCCATGAGCCCGATCCGGGCAACTATCTGGCCGTGGCGACATACAACGACTCCGGCGATAAGGGCATCGGATCTGACCAGAAAGGAAAGACGGACTGGTTCCAGACAGTGGAAGATCTGCTCGCGATCAGTTCGGACACTGCAGTCACGCTGGAAGCGGTCGGGATCACAGAAGGAAATGCGAAGAGCAAGTTCGGAAAAAGTACGGATTTCGAGGTAGCGACGATCGACGGGACAAAAGTGGTACATAAGCGGAACGAGAACGAAATCGCGTTTGGAGGCACCAGATACAAGCGCGGGAAAGGACGCGAGTGGTTGAAAGTTGAAAGTTGAAAAACCCTTATATAGTTAGTAACTGTAACTATCAACCCATCACTATGCAATGTTACTCCCCTGCGGGGGAATGGATTCTCCCCCGCGGGAGTGACCTTGTCATAGCGATCTGAATGGCGCGAGAAAAAAATGACCGAGACACAAGAGCAAAAGCAACTGATCCAGTGGTGCAGAACTGATCCGAGATTTCAGTTCCTGTTTCATATCCCGAACGAGAGCGTCGGCGGGCAGGGATGGCTCGTCCGCAATCGGCAGATGGGAGTCAAGGCAGGCGTACCGGACATGTTCTATCCGGTCCCGATGGGAGGCTATCACGGGATGTTCATTGAGATGAAAGCCGAGCACGGACGGACAAGCCGCGATCAGGAACGATGGATCCAGGCACTGACCGACTTCGGGTACAAGTGCGTAATCGCCCGAGGATGGAAGGCAGCAAAAAGAGCATTGGAGGAGTATCTGGATGGAAAGCCCATGCAAAGAGTGTGAGGACCGTACTGTGACGCCGAACTGCCACGACCACTGCATCGCATATAAGAGATGGCAGGCGGAACGGCATAAGGCATTTGAGCGTAAGAGAGAATTTATGATCCAGCTGCACGATGTACAAGTATCGGATGCGGCGCACTATGGGAGGAGGAGAACTGTTGACGGAAGATATTAAAGAGATTGCGAAGTATCACGGAACCTATGAGCAGCTGTCCGTACTGCAGGAAGAGTGTGCGGAGCTGATCCATGCGGTCAGCAAGCTGCTGAGAGCAAAGCGGAACGGAGACGTCGGCACAAACGATGCCATCATGGTGCGGATCACGGAGGAGATCGCCGACATCGAGATCATGATCGATCAGGCTGTTTTCCTGACAGGGATCAGCCGCGAAGACATCGACAGTATGAAAAAGTATAAGATCGCAAGGGAAATCGGGAGGATCAGACATGACAGTCAAAGACGTAATTGAAAGCGGAATCGTCAACGAGTTTGACAAGGTAACTATCAAGAAGTCCGTCACGGGACCGCTGTGGCGCGTCAGGAACGCAGAGATGCACACGGACGCAATCATGGACGAATCTGTTTATTCCATGTCGTGGGTGAGCGGTTACGGATGGACCTTTAACCTCGATCGAGAGGTGGCGCAGTGAGCGAGGAGACGAGGAAAGTGCTTCAGGAACTGGTTGCGGAATGGTGGGACGGTAAGGACGTGACAAAATTATTGATCCTGACACTGGAGCACGCACTTGTACAGGAGGAAAAGAAAGTGATCAAGAAACAGGTAATCGTAACATGGTACACGCCGGACGAAAAACTGCCGGAGAACGACAACTTCGTGATAGCGACGATCTCCGGAGCCGTATCGGATAATGTCACGTACGACCACGGCTTCGCAATCGGAAACTACTGCGATGACGAAGGATGGTGGTTCGAGTGTACGGATCTGGCGCATATTGACGGCATCACGGTTCATGCGTGGTGTGATCTGGAGGTGTATGAGGGCTGAGTCATGATGAAGGTAAAAGATTTACTTGATGCGATTGATTATAACCGTGAGTCAGATCATGAAATCATTGAGATCTGTAGATGCGGCGGAGAGTGGGACGAAGTAGACACAGCCGTAACATCATCTACACTCTTATTGCCACTGTACACTGCCAATATAAAGTGCATGGAAGCGACTGCGGCGAATATTATCCGAATCGACATTGATTGGGATGAACTGAACGAGCGTACTGGTTTTTATAACTGGGATGACAATAAATCTGGGGGTTAATCATGAAAAGTACAGAGGAGATCAGGAAGGAAATGAAAGAGTGGCTGTATGACGAGGACACGGGTTGTGTCATGTGTCGGTGTCCGGACTGCGGCGGCCGCTTGCTGATCGGGCAGTACACCTACTGGAATCCGTACCGATACTGTCCGTACTGCGGCGAGAGACTTATGGAGGGACGGATCACTGCGAAGCGGGTTCAGGTGTACAACCTGATGAGCGCGGAAGAAGAGGAGAGAGTGAGGGAAGAACACATGAAAGAAATCTGCAAGAACTGTGCACACTGCAAACCATCATACAAGGGCGGCGTGTGCGAGATCAGCAAAAAGAAAGTCAAGCTGTCGGCGACGTGCGAGTCATGGAGGGCGAAATCATGATCACATTGCGAGACCTGTTCCAGGTCACATGGGACATCACCGAGCTGGACATCACCGCACGGGAGCCGGACACAACACAGTATGTGCACAGGTGGATATTTGGTGAGGATATCTCCAAGCCGGTCCACATCCGGTACGAGCAAGAAGCGGGGCGGCTGTCGATCGTCGAAAAGAAGATCAACGCGCACGGCGGCGGCGAAATTGCATGGGGCGTAAAAGAGAAGCTGCTGCCTGCGGACCTGATCGACGCGCCGGTCACACATTTGAGGCTGACCAGACGGTGTCAGGGCAATGGAACAACGTGTGCGGTGGACATCGAACTGAGCAAGCTGACGGCGGCGAAGTACATCATAAAGCATGAGGAGGACGGCTATGACGAATGAACAGGCGATCCGGATCCTCCGCGATCTGAAGGAATGTCAGCGGCTCCGTACGGCAAGGTGGGACGGATGCGAAAGAAACTGCTTCACGTGCCTGCTCGGTCACGGAGCGGGCGAGATAAGAGAGGCATGGGACGCGGCGATTGAGGCGCTGGGAGGTGAAAACGATGAGACTGATTGACGCAGACGCGCTCTGGATGGATGTTATCCACCGGATGGACTACTGTGACGATATTCTGGAAATGATCGAGGCGATGCCGACAGTGGAGCCGGAACAGAAGTGGATTCCGTGCTGGAAAGAGATGCCGGAAGAAGGTCAAATATGCATTGTGTGCGATAAGGGGGTCATTGGTATTGATAAATTTATCGGTCATGGAATTCCGTATAACTGGACGACGTATGTAGGAAATTACGAGGCATGGCTGCCCCTGCCGGAGCCGTATCAGGAAGAAGGTGAAAGTTATGCTATGTAAAGACTGTCCACACTTCCACATCGACTATCCGCCGATAAAAGGCGTGGACTTCGGGCGGGCATCGTGTGACAAGTACGATCTGATTACTGATTTTTTGGACAAGCGGAAATTCAAGACGCTGAAGTGTGTGGAAGAGGAGAGCGAGTGATGAAGTGGGTTTATGATGGTTATACAAAAGTCAAAATTGGAAGTGGTAGACATGCGAAGTTTGTTGAGAACCACATCTATAAATGTCCTGATTGCGGATGGTCAGTCAGAGTTGAGGGGTCGCAAAAACCGCCGAGATTCTGCCAAAATTGCCGGAAAGATATGAAGGAGAGCGAGTGATGACGAATCAGGAAGCGATTTCAGTATTAGAATCGATCAACGCAAAAAATTATTTTTTGATTAACGATGATGCCAGAGCGGAAGCGTTTGACATGGCAATCTCAGCACTTGAGGCACAGGATGCTCCCGACACAAATGTCGGTAACAGTAAGTACACGGTAAGCGCAACGGCAGTAGAAGAAATGCTCAAGGATCTGCTCCCAGAGAGAGGAATGTGGGAAATAGAAGGAGATGAAGCGAAAAACGCCGTGTGCGAAACAGTACGCGATGCTCTCGAAGGACTGTGGAAACTGCCATCCGCACAGCCAGATAACAGGCTTTCTAAAATAGCTGAACTTGTGGAAGGGACAATTGACCATTTTGATTTGGATGATGCGATGGACTTGCTTTATCAGATAAAAGAGGTGTTGAAATGAATGATACGATCAGCAGACGAGCGGCGATTGATTTGGTGTCTTATTCCATAGAACTTTGTAATAAGGCACTTGACTCTATAACTCTTGGTGGAAGAGACAGATATGCGGTAGAAGTGGAGCGCAATTCATTATTAAAGTTGAAGGATGACATCAAGCTATTACCGTCCGCACAGCCAGAAACGCACTGGACGGACAGAAAAGTAGTCGAGTATCCGTTAGTGGATTTGCAGAGCATGAGATGTGCAAATTGCGAGCGATATTATACGACTCCTTACTTGTATTACATATCGGAGCCAAATTTCTGCCCACATTGTGGTGCGGCAACGAAAGGATTGAAAAGCAATGGGTGATCTGGTATATAGGGAATCCGCACGAAGGATCATTGACAGTCCGAGGAGTAAGAGGCAGATGCTTGCAATCCTGAACAGCCTACCGCCAGAGCCATCCATACCGATATCGTGGATAGAAGAGCAGATCAAGCGGATCAAGAGCGCGGATAATATGTTTGCGGAACTAACAGCGATGAATATAGAGATTTTGTTGAAGAGGTGGCAGAATGAATCTGATTGAGAGCCAGGCTGCAATTGATGCGGTATACGATGCGTTTAGTTACGCATATTGTGACAACTGCGAAAAAGAGTTAGACGAGGATTTGTGTGGTGATTGTCACAGGAAATACCAAAACTGGTCTGCATCTAAAAAGACTGTTGAGAAAGTAATTAACGCACTGCCGTCCGTACAGTCTGAAATCATCCAGTGCAAGGACTGCAAATTTTCTCACATGACTATAAATGGCGAATGTAAGTATTGCGACATCTGGTTCCCGGATGAAAAGTGCTACATGAGTGGGGATTATTATTGCGGATCGGCAGAAAGGCGGGAAGAATGATTTATGTGCTAAAGGATGAAGACGATGCAATTACTGGGGGTGTTGATACGAAACATATCATTTGTTTTTTTTATGATGGCACATCGCCCGATTATAATCCTCGTTACATACTCAAATTGACATGGGGACACGATTTAAATGTTAGTGCGTTAGATATGCAACATATTTTGTCTGCGATGAAGAATGAGGCTAATAATGCAGAAAGGCGGGAAGAATGAAAAGCGAAGAAATTAAGAAAGTGTTGGAAAATCACAAACACTGGATAAACGAAGACGTTGATGATTGGGCGAATATGAGAGCCGACCTGCGCGGAGCCGACCTGCGCGGAGCCAACCTGCGCGGAGCCGACCTGCGCGGAGCCGACCTGCGCGGAGCCGGTCTGTGCGGAACCAACCTGTGCGGAGCCAACCTGCGCGGAGCCAACCTGTGCGGAGCCAACCTGCGCGGAGCCGACCTGCGCGGAGCCGGTCTGTGCGGAACCAACCTGCGCG